>Ga0209756_1000842_pt1 | contig 29555 bp, 50 predicted proteins | sample ETNvirenome_6_85_FD_184071 | JGI IMG/M metagenome (GOLD analysis project Ga0209756, IMG submission 184071) | Marine viral communities from the Pacific Ocean - ETNP_6_85 (SPAdes) (version 3) | ecosystem: Environmental > Aquatic > Marine > Oceanic | place: Pacific Ocean | collected 2013-06-19 | reverse complement strand
AACTACCATTGGTAGTATTCCGATCTAAATCGGGAGGGGCTCATGTATTTTTATTTACTGAAGTTCCAGTAGAAGCAAAAATAGTAAGAGATAAACTTTTATCTATCAGTGCAGTATTGGGTTATGGAGGAGCAGAAGTATTTCCAAAACAAATAGAATTAAAATCGCAAGATGATACCGGAAATTTTTTAAATTTACCATATTTTAATGGGGATAATACAACCAGGTATGCATTTAAAGAGGATGGTACCGCAGCAAGTTTAGAAGAATTTTATGGGATCTATAAAAATGTAAAACAACTAGATGTTGGTTCCATAAAAGTAGAGAGGCCCGAATCAGAATTTTCTGACGGGCCTCCTTGTTTAGAATCATTAACACAAACAGACATTAAAGATGGAAGAGACAGGATAATTTATCAATATATACAATATGCAAAAAGAAAGTGGCCAGAAAATTGGCAATCAAAAATAAATGCTTTTAATTATAAATATTTTGAAAAACATCCTGAAGGACCACTAGAAGATAAAATAGTTCAAGGTAAAATAAAATTTAATGATGGAAAAGATTTAGGTTTTAAATGCAATGAAGAGCCGATGTGTAATCATTGTGATAAAAATTTATGTAGAACTAGAGAATTTGGTATAGGAGGAGAATCAGTCTTTCCTTCACTTACTGATTTACAAAAAATTTTATTAGATGAACCTTATTATTGGGTCAATGTAGATGGAGAAAGAGTTAAGTTAGATACAATAGATTATCTAATGGAACAAAGATTATTTAGAAGAACGGTAGCAAAACAAATAAATAAAAAACCGAAAAGAGTTACTACAAAAGAATTTGAATCATATGTTGATCAACTTCTACAAGCAATTGAAGAAGTAGAGGCACCAGTTGGCTCTTCTAAGATAGATCAACTAGGTAATCATTTAGAAGATTACTGTATTCAAAGATCAATTGGATCAGTTACTAAAAAAGATATTTTAAATGGAGCAGTTTATACTGAAGATGGCAAGCATGTGTTTACATTTCATAGATTCTTTCATGGACATTTAACTAAGAAAAAATGGAAGGAAGACTATCAAGTTACTCAACAGATGTTAAAAGAACATTGTGGATGTGATGAGGGAAGAATGGTTATTGGTAAAAAGAAACCATCGGTTATGAAAGTAGAAATATTTGACAAAGTAGAAGATCAATTTACACAAAAGAAACTAAAAGAGGAGGTACCTTTCTAATGGCTAAACTAGAAAAATTTTCAATATGGGGTAGCGAACCTCAATACAAGAATGCTTGTTATAAATTATTTCACGAGCGAAAAAAATTATGGTTTGAAGGACATGTTCTAACAGGAGACGACGAAAAATATATGAAAGAAATGATGGATAAATATTATTATTCTCCTTTAAAACCAAATATGGTGCAAGATATTTGGCATGCTAATAGGGATAAAATATATGAAATAAAAACTGTACTCGGTCCTGTTTTTGGAGAAAAAACTTTTGAGTTTTGGACAGAGAAACCTACTTTTTCTCGAAGGCAAACATTTAGGGTGGTAGATCGTAAAGTAAGTTTTACTAATCCAGATGGAACTCCTTATACAGAATTAATGGAAGACATAGGTTCTGGTAAAATGTTTAATTTTTCTGTTGCTAGATGTATTTGTTTTCCGGGTCAAACTGGTTTGGTTCATGAAAGTGCTTTACCCAAACCTGCAGTAATGCAAGCTTTAAAGAATGCAATTGCCTCACCAAAAATAGAATGGAAAAAAAGTCAAGGATATAGACCACGCATTGACCCACGGATGGATGCTCATCATGTAGATGGTAAAGAGTTTAAAACTATTTTTTTAAAATTTGTTAATACTTTAAAAATAAACGAAGAAGAGTTTTTTTCTAAAATATATCCAGAACAAGGTAATTACGAAAGTAGTTTAATAGAATATGTTACAATAACTGGATGGCAATTCAAAAATAATCTCAATGGAAACAGATGGAAAGAATCGTGGTTTGATTTTCATGAAAAGTACAGAGAGTATGAAATGGTAGACCCCATTGCTCATCATAAGCTCAGTTCTGATGAAATTAAATTTAAAACTAGTATTAGAAAAAACGTAGAAGATTTATTAAAATGAAAACAATTGTATTAGGACCACCAGGTACAGGAAAAACATATACTTTATTAAATAAAGTACAAGATTATTTAAAAGATACTGATCCTGACAAAATAGGATACTTTGCTTTTACCAAGAAAGCTGCCAACGAAGCTAAAGGAAGAGCAATGGATAAATTTAATTATACAGAAGATGACCTTCCTTATTTTAGAACTTTACACTCATTAGCATTTAGAAAACTTGGATACAATAAAGATCAAGTAATGCAGAAAAGACATTACGAAGATCTAGGTAACAAATTAAATATTTTTTTAGATTATAATGAATTTGATGATCAAGAGACTGGTATATTTACAACTAAAAGTGATTACTTAAGACTTATTCATTTAGCTAAACTTAGAAATATAACACTAGAGCAACAATTAAAAATGGGAGAACATAATACAGAAGTGGAATACAAAACTTTAGTTCATTTAGCCCATGAATTAGAAAGATATAAAAAAGAAAACGTTCTTAAAGATTATAATGACATGATATTAGAGTTTATTAAATCAGACAAGTGTCCTAAATTTGATGTTGTATTTATTGATGAAGCACAAGATCTATCTTTAATGCAATGGGACATGGCTAAAAAAATATGGAATAATACAGAAGATTCTTTTATCGCCGGCGATGATGACCAAGCAATATTTAGATGGGCTGGTGCTGATGTAGATTCTTTTATTGCACAAACAGGAAAACTTTTAAATCTTACACAATCAAGAAGAATACCAAGAGCTATTCATGATTTTGCTTTAGGTATTATTAAGAGAGTTTCTAATAGAAGATATAAAGAATGGGCGCCGCGAGATCATCAAGGGTCTTTAAAATTTCACGATGATATAAAAGATTTAGATATGTCTTCAGGTGAGTGGTATGTTTTATCGAGAACTCGTCACATGTTAGATAATATAGAAGATGAAATAAGAGAACGAGGTTGGTATTTTGAAAATAGATTTAAAAAAATGCCAGAGAAAGATGCATCAGAAGCTGCCGCAGATTGGGAGTTAGCAAGAAAAGGAACTCCATTAAATTATAAACAAGTAGAAAGAATATATAGTTATATGACTCCTAAACATGCAACTAAAATAAAACTTAAAGGAATGGCTAAAGAAAGTTATTATAATTTATCTCAATTAAAAGACTATGGATTAAAAACTGATGCAGTTTGGTATGAAGCATTTGATGATTTAAATTTTAGAAGAAAAAATTACATTAGAAGTATGCGTAGAAATGGTGAAAATTTAAAAGCAAATCCAAGAATTCATTTATCTACTATACACAGTGTTAAAGGTGGAGAACGACCTAATGTAGTTTTATTAACTGATCTAACTACTAATACAAATAGATCATTTAGAAAAAACCCTGATGATGAAACAAGATTATTTTATGTAGGTGCAACAAGAACCAAAGAAAATTTACATATTATAAGACCTAAAGATTATGAAAAAGCATATCCAATGGAAAATTATGAGTGATAAAATATATAAAAAGCAAGTAGGCGGTGATCACTATAGGTCTATGGTTATTCAACCATCAGAATTTATTAACAGAAATAATATTCCTTTTGCTGAGGGCAACGCAATAAAATATTTATGTAGACATAAACAGAAAAATCAAAAAGAAGATTTATTAAAAGCAAAACATTATATTGACATGGCGATTGATAGAGACTATCCTAAAGAAGTGAAAGAAGAAATAAAAGAAAAAAAGAATTCATGGGGTATTATTAAGTAATGCAAATCCCTCTTTTTAAACCACAAACTGAATGGTTACCACCAACAGAATTTCCAGATTTATCTAAACATACTGAAATTGCAATTGACTTAGAAACTAAAGATCCTGATTTAGTAAAAATGGGATCAGGTAATGTTACAGGTAGAGGAGATGTAACCGGGATTGCGATAGCTGTTAAAGATTGGTCAGGATATTATCCAATTGCTCACGAAGGTGGTGGTAATATGGATCGTAAAAAAGTTTTAAAATGGTTTCAAGATGTATTATCTACACCAGCCACAAAAATATTTCATAACGCCATGTATGACGTTTGTTGGATCAGGTCGCTAGGTTTAAGTATTAATGGAAAAATTGTAGACACTATGATTGCTGCAGCAATTGTTGATGAAAATCAAATGCGTTATGATTTAAATAATTGTAGTCGTAGATATATAGGTAAAGGTAAAGATGAATCAGCTCTATATGACGCAGCAAAATCATGGGGAGTAGACCCTAAAGCAGAAATGTATAAACTACCTGCCATTTATGTTGGCGCATACGCAGAAAAAGATGCAGAGATAACTTTAGAGTTATGGCAAGAACTTAAAAAAGAAATTTTACACCAAGATATACAATCTATTTTTGATTTAGAGACAGAACTTTTTCCTTGCCTCGTAGATATGCGGTTTTTAGGAGTTCGAGTAGATGTTGAAGCAGCTCACCAATTAAAAGACAACCTATCATCAGAAGAAAAAGAATGCTTATTAAAAGTAAAAAAAGAAACTGGAGTAGATATCCAAATATGGGCAGCGAGGAGTATTGCGCAAGTTTTTGAAAAACTTCGCCTACCATTTGACCGCACCGAAAAAACAAATTCTCCATCATTTACAAAAAACTTTCTTCAAAATCACCCCCACCCGCTGGTGAAAAGAATCGCCCGCGCTCGAGAAATAAACAAGGCGCATACCACGTTTATTGATACCATATTAAAACATAATCACAAAGGAAGAATTCATGCAGAAATTAATCAACTTAGATCAGATAATGGAGGAACAGTAACCGGGAGATTTAGTTATTCTAACCCGAACCTTCAGCAAATTCCTGCTAGGAACAAGGAACTTGGACCACGGATTAGGTCATTATTTATACCCGAGGAGGGCCATACATGGGGTGTATTTGACTATTCTCAACAAGAGCCTAGGTTGGTAGTACATTATGCAACTTTACAGAATCTCTATGGCGTGGACGAGGTATTGGAAGCCTATAATAAAGGCGATGCCGATTTCCATACTATCGTGGCAGACATGGCTGAGATCCCTCGTGAACAGGCTAAGACAATAAATCTTGGACTGTTCTACGGGATGGGAAAAAATAAATTACAAGCTGAACTTGGTATCAGTAAAGATAAAGCTGATGGATTGTTCCGGCAGTATCATAACAAAGTTCCATTTGTAAAAAGATTAATGGATAATGTAATGCAACGCGCTCAAGATAGAGGACAAATAAGAACTTTACTTGGACGATTGTGCAGGTTTCACTTATGGGAACCTACTCAGTTCGGTATCCATAAGGCATTGCCACATGATGCAGCGCTCTTGGAACACGGACCAGGGATTAAACGTGCGTACACTTACAAAGCTTTAAACAGATTAATACAAGGATCAGCTGCTGACATGACAAAGAAGGCGATGATTGAATTATATAAAGAAGGAATTACTCCACACATCCAAGTTCATGATGAATTGGATATATCTGTAAGTGACAATGCAGAAAAAATTAAAGAGATAATGGAACACGCGGTTTCACTTGAAGTTCCTAATAAAGTAGACTATGAATCTGGACCCAATTGGGGTAATATAAAATAGGAGGAAACTATGAACAAACAAATAGAAAAAGCTAAAGATTATATTGAACACTCTTGGCTTATGCACAGAGAATATATTATAGGTGGTGTTGTTGGTTTTGTATTAGGCGCAATCATATTTTAATTATGTATGGCCTATCTAAATGCAAACATACCTGTGATGTATGCACAGATCAGGAGAGAATATCTTTATGACCTTACCAGACATCATGGAGAGGTTGAAGATTGTATTATTTTCGGGGTGGCGTCTATTACAGGACGTCCTATCCTCTTTCATTGTATTATGGAAAATGGTGCTGTCTTCTATAGATTGCCTATTTCGGCCTTTATTCAACGTGGCTTTCAACCGGAAACTGTTCCACCTCAAAGACTTGATGAATTGGAACTCTGGAATTGTTTTAGTTATTATCCTGCTATTACTAGTTTTGATTTTTTAGACGGACAATCAGGAAAATTTTTAGGTAAAGATAAAAAATGGCACAAAGGTGCTTATTTATTTACTGTTGACTGGGCGCATCCAGAGAGTAATATAGTAGATACAGATCATTCTGAAATTCCGCACGAACATAAGTGCGCTCACATACTTGCGTTAGAAAACGGCAACTATGCGGCTCAGCCAAACAATAGACTTATATGGAGCATTCCATCTTTTACAGTTAAGGATGAAATCCCATTTGATTGGAAGGTACAAACGAGTGAATGGAATGTTGAGGATGATATGAAATGGAAAACAGAAGACTCTGATAAGTTTTTTTATGACGTGGAGGAAAAAGATGAGTAAGTGTAAAAATTGTCATTGTGATTGTCATTGCAGTGGAGATCTTCATGCAGATGATTATGGTGTATGCACTTGTGATAATTGTAAATGTGGAAAGAGAACTTACAAATATCAAAAAGAACATGCCACAGACATGTCTTTTGAAAACGAAGTAAAGTATGATTGAAAAATTAATGACATTATTAGTTGGAATTCTACTGGCGTTAGCTGGCTGGACTCTTACTAGAACGTTTGATCTTTCTACTAATCAAGCAGTACAACTAGACAAAGTTTCTAAACTTGAAAGACAAGTAGAAAAATTAGAAGATAAGATGGATCGTATGATGGATTCTGATGAAGAGATTATGGAACAACACGAACAATTATTTAAAAAATTACAAGAAGGAAATGCTCCTAGCACGGGGTATAACTATAATTAATGCCAAAGAAAAAACCTAGAAAACCTAGAACATATAGACCAGGAAAATATCAATTTTTAGTAAGATCGGATGGTCCTATTATACGTATTGAAGATTACGATGGTAAAAATTTACCTGGACTCATTAAACCACGAACGTTAAACTCAACAGGTGGTTTAATTAAAGGAAAACCTAAACTAGCTAAGAGAGGCTGGAAATAATGGCACTTAAAATTTCAGAAGAAGCAGCAGTTCAAATGCCGATGAAGACGGTAGCGTCTTTGATTTGTATGGTCGCTATTGGAACCTGGGCTTACTTCGGTATCATTGAGACTCAAAACAAACTTTCAACACAAGTAGAGTTAATGACAAAAGACTTGACAGAGAATACAGAGTTTAGAATCAAATGGCCACGGGGCCAACTTGGTTCGCTTCCTGCAGATTCCGAGCAATTTATGATGATCGAGGATTTATACAAGTCCGTGGATAAGTTAAATGCACACATTGAGAATATGGCTTTAAACAAAGTCAACATAGAATTTTTAAGAAAACAAATGGATAAAGTGTTAGAAGATATAGAAGAATTAAAAGACGCTAACAGAGAAATACATTATAAAAATGGAAACGGGAGTCATCAATGATCGAAGCGGTGATAGGATTATTAATGTTCGTAAACGGAGAAATTAAGGAACATCGTATTCAAGCCTCAATGGCCCAATGTTTACGCGGGAAACGTGAAGCGGAGAGACAGTACAGTGAAACTGTGTCTTATAAATGTTGGAAGGGTAAAGCAAAGACTGAAATATATATGGGTGAAAAGTCCATAAAAGCAATAATATTAGACTAATCATGGCTAAACAAGACGCATTACAACGAATCGAATCTCATGAAAAGCTTTGTAGAATAATGCAAAAACAAACTCATGATAAAATTTTAAAATTAGAGCGACAAATTAATAGAGTAGAAAGCATTTTATTAGTGTCTGTAGGAGCTTTAATTACAGGTATGGCTTACGTTATCTTTACTCTGTTAACAAAATAGTGAATCAAAAAAAGAATCCAATTGCAAAGATTTTAAGAGATAGACGTTATCGTCAACTTGTGATAAAAAATAAGAAAGCCTATAGGAGAAAAAAGAAATATGACAACATTCGACAAGATTAATATACAAGCACAAGTAGTAAATGGAAAATGTCCGTACTGTACTGAAGACAGTATTTTTGTTTCTATATATAAAACTATATTTAGATGTGTTACATGTGGTAGTGATTTAGAACAAAAGATTAATGGTAAAATTAGTTATATGCCTCACGTTACAGGCAAAGATCAAATTAATATAAGACAATTTAATGAGTAAAAGAGCTAAGTTTGGTATTAGTACCAAGCCTAAACGTGACAAGCCTAAAAAACGTCCTGGACGTCACAAAAAGAACAGAAATAAACACGAAAAAAGAATGGGTAAATATCGTGGAAAAAGAGGTTGACAAATATCCCTAGATATCCTATATATACAGAATGAAAGATAGAGAAATAAATATAAAAGTAACAAATATAACTCCAAAACAATGGACTAATTTAGTTATAGAATTAAATCTTATGTCCGAAGCCTGGAAACCGTATGGTCCTAAGATAAAATTAAAAACTAGAAATTTTGATAGAATTATTAAATGGGGAAGGAGTAGAAATGAACCTGTTGGAAAAAATAGACGAAGCGGCTCGAAATTGGAATCGAACGAAGAATCTGAAATACAAAGCTGAATGGTATCAATTAATAAAGGAGTTTGAAAATGGAACTTATTATCCTAAACGACGGTTTATATCAACTTCTTCCAGTATCCAAGCAGATAATGGAAGAAATAATGTTACTAGATCAAGCTCAACTAAGTTGTTTTGATCTGTGTGACATTCTTCGGTTGAAATTAACCGGCTATGTTGACACTTTAAACTTACACATCATGAAAGATGGTAGTGGAACTATGATTGGATGTGTATGCAGATAAAATTGAAAAGGACCGGCGTCCAAATAATGCCTCGCGCTATTCCCTGTACGTCAAGCGATAATCTGGCTAAGGGTTCGTCCCATGCCAGTAGCCTCGGAGCCTTTGCTCCTGCAGGAGTACGTGCACGGAAACTGTAGGGGTTGTATGAATTATGAAAAAGAAAACATTACACGGATATTACTTTGATGGTAAGACCACATACGAATTGTGGATCGACGATGATGGTAATATTACACAAAAGAAAATGAAATAAACCTATCACAAGAGGGAATAAGTGATAGGTTATTGTGGTGAGAAGTCTTAGCCTTTAACACAATTTGGACACATTGTCAATTACGTATTGGTGTGTGGAACTTGCTTACAATAAAATTTTATAATAGTCCCATACTTATTTACATCTGGTGGTCCTATCTCTTTAGCTTTTTTCATAGCCTCTTTATAACCTGCCATAAGGCATTCGTAATGAGTGGGATATACTTCCGGCATAGGAAAAGGATCTAAACACTGTTGATAAACACTGGTACAAATAATCATAGTTAATATAAATTTCATCTTGACAAATCTCCTATTACTCCTATATATTGCTCAGAAATAAATGAAAGGACACAATGACCGATATAACAAAATATAGAAACGTTTCGTTAACGCATGAAACATACAAGACTTTGATCTCTTTGTCGAAGGTATTATTACCCGATGCAAAATTATCAATTAGTAAGACTGTAGAATGTTTAGCAAACGAGAAAGCAAAAAAGTTAAATGGCAAAATTAAAAGTAAAGCAAATACGTAGACACATCTGTCCTACCTGTAAAGGTAATGGTTACCTGAAGGTGGGCACAGAATGGGGGGAAACAGTTCACCAATGCTGGGACTGTGATTCGGAAGGAGAGTTTTATGAGAGTAGCAATGACGCTATTAGTGATAACGATAATGGTGATATTTCTAACAAGTTGCACTAAAATGGATTATGATTTAAACCCATGGACTACGATAGTGAAAAAGATAATAACTTATGATATCAGAAAATAATATAGCATACATAGCTGGACTCTTTGATGGAGAAGGTAGTCTTCACATAAAAAGAGGTCCTGAAAAGAAAAAGAAGCACAATGGTAAACCAGGTTACAGAATATCTAATAGTATGCGTATTAGTATGGAGATAGCTATGACCGATGAAGCTGTGATTCGTTGGGTACATGAAACTTTAAATGTAGGAACTGTAATTAAAAGAAATATTAAAGGTGTCCGTAAAAATGGTACCAAATATAAAACTCAATGGCGTTGGAGATGTACGTTTAGAGAGTGTTATTATACAGCCCGTTTATTATGGCCTTATGCGCAAGTTAAGCTTCATAAGATAGAACAAGTCATAGATCATTACTCGCCAGACTATGTATTTAATGATAAGGTGGTGAGTTTACAACAATATAGAGAGGCAATGGCATTAGAATGACAGAAAAAAACAAAACAACAGAGCTAGAATACCAACTTTTAACTTGGGGACCATGTGTAGCTAAGTTAAGAATTACAGATGAATTTAAAAATTTATTATTAAAAGAAGGAGAGGGGTCTAGTACCAAAGAGTATGATTACCAAAACAGACTAGCGGGTATCATACAAAAAGAATTTAGGTTTAGAGATTATGATGTATTACTTCCATACGTAGATGAATTTTTAAAACTGTATACTAGAATATTTGAAAAATGGAAAGGCGTACCATTTAAACAACCTCCAAGTTATTTATTAAGAGCAATGTGGATAAACTATCAAAGAAAAAATGAATTCAATCCACCTCATGATCATGCAGATGATTTATCATTTGTAATATATTTAAAAGTTCCTAAAGAAATTAAGGAAGAATTTAAAGCTTATAAAGGTAGAAGTTCTGGACCTGGTGGAATTAGTTTTATTTATGGTGAAGGAAATAGACAGGCCATTACTTATCAATCACATTTCCCAGAAGAAGGAGATATATTTATTTTCCCTGCGTGGTTAAAACATTTTGTAGCTCCTTTTAAAGCTGATGTTGAAAGAATCTCTGTGTCTGGAAATATATCATCTCAAGTCCCTCTAAATAGTTTAAAAAAAGTTGGAGAAAATCAATGGCAACCACTTAAAAATACTATTGGGGATTATGATACCTAAAAACAAAGGTCGAAAATGGGATGGAAAATCAAGGGTTTCCACAGATTTGTACCGAAAAAGATACGATGAAATATTTAAAAAAAAGACTAAGAAAGAAAAGCTAGATGCGACTAAAAAATTGTTAGAAGAGGTAGCTGATAGGAATGGTTTTTAATGATGGATGAAAACGACTTACGAGAACACTGGAAAAATACTGGTATGCCTCAAAGATTAAAAAAATCTGATAAATTTAAATATATTACTGGTACACAAATCACGGACCAAGGATCAAGGACCTATGATATAAATGGTTCTAGACTTCCAAGTGTAACTACGATATTAGGCAAGACCAAAAATCAACAATTTTTAAAAGACTGGAAGGCCAAAGTTGGAGAAACAGAAGCAGAGCGAATCAAAAATTTATCTAGCAAGCGGGGGACTGCCATGCACAAATTCCTGGAACATCATATACTCGGAACTGGCTACGATGATCTTACAGGGCTCGGACAGGAGGCGAAAGCCATGGCCCAAAAAATTATTGAAGAAGGGTTACTCCCTGTTGAAGAATATTATGGCTCGGAAGTTACACTATATTACCCTGGGTTATACGCTGGGTCTACTGACCTCGTATGCCTCCACAATGGGATGGATACCATTGTAGATTTTAAGCAAGCGAATCGCCCTAAAAGAATTGAGTGGATTGAGGATTATTTTTTACAAATTGCCGCGTATTGTATGGCACATGACCACGTTTATCAATCAGAAATAAAACAAGGAATCATTATGGTCTGTACCCCTGACCTATATTACCAAGAATTCAAGTTTCAAGACGCTGATTTAAGGTCTTGGAAACATAAGTTTCTAAAGCGATTAGATATGTATCATGAATTACAGTTTGATGAGAAAGAACAAGTTAAAATGACACAAGGGGATTTAAACCAATTACTTAAGGAGATGAAAAATGAAAGAAACACATGAAGGTGGAGAACAAAAGTTAATTAGTGCAACGGACTGGACTATGGAATATAATATATACCATTGGGGTCCTTTACTATTTAAAATTAAAGTTAGACCAAGTGATATTGAGTCTTTAAAAAAGATAACTAACAAAGCAACCGAGAATTGGAGTGAGAACTTAGCTGGAATTATCAAAGACGAAAGATCTATTGACCAGAAGGAATATACTAAAATTATTAAACCTTATTTAAAAGCTTATCAACAAGCTTACAAAACTTGGTATAGTTTAGATTTAACAGACATACAAACCACAGCCGCGTGGGTAAATTTTATGAAGAAAGGTGAGTCTAACCCACCACATATTCATCATAACTGTCATTTGTCTAGTGTATTATTTTTAGATATACCGGAACCTATACAGGAAGAACAAAAGAACTGGAAAGGAACTGGCGAAGGCCCTGCAAGTTTATCTTTTTTTATGGCTAACCCTCAAAATTTTCACACAAATTCATTTGCTTTTAGACCAAAGGTTGGAGAGTTTTTTATTTTCCCATGGAATCTTACTCATTCAGTAGCTAGTTTTAATTCAGATGTAACTCGAATTTCTATCGCTGCAAATTTTTTATTAAAAGATAATAATATGATGCAAGGTTTAGAAACAAAATGAAAAAGCCTAAAGTATTTATAGCTATGCCCTGTTATGACACGATGAAGGTAGAGACCTGTGTCTCCATCCTCAACACGTACGCTGTATTAGCTAAGTCTGGAGTTGAGTGTATATTTAAATCAGTTAAATCTTCTTTGGTGACTCATGCGAGAAACCTATTGACTGCAGGATTCATGGCGTCTGAGTATGATTATATGTTGTGTGTTGATGCTGATGTAGAGTTTTCTCATGAAGCTGGTTTAAGAATGTTAGTGCCTGAAAAAGATATTGTCGTTACTCCTTATAGATTAAAAGAAAATCCTTTGAAAACTAAATACCCTGTTGAACATATAAATCCTGATAATATTAAAATTTTACCCTTTGATTTAGTAGAGTTAAAGTCTGCTCCGGCTGGCTTAATGTTAATTAATAGATCTGTGTTTAAAACTTTGATGGAGAAGTATCCTGATAAAAAAATTAAATTTGATAAAGAACACCAAGATAAAATGGATAAAGAGGTAGGATATAAGGGAGCTATAGATAGATATATGTATAATTTCTGGGATACAAGCTTTAAGGATCATGAGTGGATGGGTGAAGATCTAGCCTTCTGTGATCTTGCTAGAAATTGTGATATTAAGATATACGCTAACCTGGACTCATGGACCACGCACCACGGATCATGGGGCTTTACTGGCAAGTTTGGGGATTCATTAATTAAAAAGGAGGACAAATGAGAGAGCAGATATACAAGGCGTTAATTCTGAGATATCAAGCTGATATGGAAGAAGCCTTATTAAAAATAGATTATCTCATGAATAGTGAACAACCTGTGATTGTAGATCACATTGACATTACAAGCGAGGTTGACAAATTGTTACATATAGTTGCTGATGCCAAGGAGAATATGGCAATATTGAGGCAATATTATGGTACAAATTAGACAGGACATTTTCTATAAGAGATTCTGGAGATAATTTAGTGTCATTAAAAAAAAACATGAAAAAAAAGTGTCTTTATGTCCAAAAAGAAAAAAAGATAGCAATACCAATAGTTATAATCAATTTTAGTGGACATTTTAGTGGACATTTTTTCTCAAACTGGACATTATATAATGTCCATACCAGTGGTGCCTTTCGCGCGCGCGAAAGCTGTTAACATTAAGTGATTTATCTGGTACAACTCTTATATGCCTAAGAAAAGAAGAAAAGCCGTCGCCTCATTTGGAACTCCCGATATACCTTATCCTAAAGTCAGGGTGGAGTGGATCGATTGTGTGAGTGACTCTGGCTGGGCTACTGACAGAGAGTTTGATAAGATGAGATTAGCAAGACCAATCAATGAAGGTTGGTTATATTCTAAAGATGATAAATCTATTAAACTTTTTGCTTCTTTTGATCGGGAAGATGATGGGACTTTTTCTTTTGGGGATCGGACGATGATACCTCGTCAATGGGTAAGGAAGATTCAGAAGATTTAGATGATTCTTTGTCTTGTATTGATGTTGATTCTTTTGAGTTTACAGGAAGAGTAGTTGTCTCGATTGCCTCACCTTCAACAGTCTTTGCATTTAAAAGAGGTGCGTAGTCGTCTAAAATTTGTTTCATTTTTGCTTCTAGTTGTTCTTCTGTCATATCATCTAATTTACCTGTTTTTATTATTTTTCTATCTATATACAATCCTGCTGCTTTTCCCCTACTGGCTTCAGCATTTACAGCGCTGGAAAAACTTCCTTTCTTTAAAGCGGCTTCTCTCAACCTAGCGAGTTCTGCAACATGTCCTTCGTATGTGACTTCATGTTTTCTAAGTCTTTCTTCTTTTAACTCACCAATATATTTTACTACTAATGGTGAATATCTTGGGTTGGTTAGTTCTGATCCTTCCCGCATTGCACGGTCAGGTGAATAACCTGCTGCGACAGCAGCTTCACGTTTAGACATTGGTCCCTCAGGTCCACCGAATACTAAAAACTCAGCGAATCTTTGTTGCATTTCTGTTAATCTTTTTGGAACTCCCATATTGACAATTTAAGGGAACTATCCTATAAAGTCAATATATGAAAGACCATCAAGGAGAATTAAAATGTTTGTAAAACATCTACAAGAATTCTTAGGTAAGTTCACAATGGGACAAACTAAGTATCAAGGTAATGCTATTTCTCATGCTAAAATTTATGTAGCTATTGATGGCCACCTAGAAGAAATTAAAAGAATGGAAGTGCAGGAGCATATGATTATAGGGCAACCTTCACTACGGTTAGTTTTAAGACCTCAAAACGAGAAAAAATTACTTATACCTGACAAGCTAAGATCTACTCATTACGACGTTTAATGAATGACGATATTCCCCCGAAAACTGTATGGGTCCAGAAGCTAAATTATATAAAAAACTTCGTAAAGTTTCTAAAGATATTTCCTGGATTAGGATTGAAAACCTTAGCTCTCTCGGCACTCCTGATCTATTGGGCTATAATAATTCTGGCACCTTTTTCACAGTAGAATTAAAGTGCACTAAGGGGAATAAAATCAAAATTTCCCCCCATCAAATTGCCTTCCATAAGACACATCCTAAGAATACATTTATCTTAGTCGAGGCCCTTGGTCAAAGGTCCTCGAAACTTGTTCAATACTTCTTGATCCCTGGATCAAGGATCGATGAGCTTGTGGCTTGTGGCTTGAGGCCTCAGCTTGATGCTTGTTGCTTGGAGCTTGAAGCTTGTGGCTTGGAGCTTTCTAAACTTGGTGTTGATGATCGCTTCTCATTCTGGCTTGGTGATGCTTGACGCTTGAGGCTTGCAGCTTGAAGCTTCTTTCGCTCTGCCCGGAGGGCAGCATAATATTTTGGGTGATGAAATGTCATTAGTGCTGGCCGTATGATATATTCTTTATTTCTTTATTCCAGCAATTTCTACAATCTTTGCATTGATTGCCTTGATGAGGCGCCGGGCACGTAGCCTGAGCTGTCACCACGGTGCTGGTGTTTGGCCAGCTGGCAGGTGCTTCGTGGTCCACCATCGGAGCAGAGAACCTGATCACCAGGTTAGCAGGTGCCCTATCGAGATGGTCCTTGATCCACGCTTCACGCGTTGGCATCCAGTGACGCTTGCCCGGTGTTAACCTGCAGACGTCGTATATTTTATTTAAATGTTCAAGATCCTGTACATCTCCTGAGTCGTGCCACCTGAACACGTCCGGCTTCTTGCTGTTGATCAGGTGAACCATAGCCTTGACCCATGGAGCTGTGTATATTGCTTTAAGTCTCCTGTATTGAGCGTCTTGTACTACCTTGAAGACATAACAGCCTTTCATGGCGTAACAGTCATAACAGACAGATCCGGGGACCTTCTGCAGCTTGACGCCTGTCTTGCATTCTTTTGCAGGTATACCAATTGACCATCCGGGCATCTTGCCAGGCTTCGACAGCCCGCCAACCAGTTTCCATGCTTCTTTTGTATTCATTTTTTATTCTCCTTTATAATCCTACTATAGCTTGAGGCTTGTAGCTTGTCAAGCTTGGCGCTTGAAGCTTGTGGCTTCAGGCTTTTAAAAAACTTTTCACAGCTGGCCAGGTAACTGGCCGGAAGCGTGCCATGATCCTGAGCAAACCATGGCAACAGGTTATTGTGTTTAATTCTTTTCACAGTGACTTTTCTCTGACAAATTCTGTATCTGATTCTACCATTTCACCATGTTCTTCGTGCATCTCATTCCAGTCCAGGACATTGAGCCCTGAAGCAACAGCCTTGGCCTCAGCGTGGTTCCTGCACATGCAGAAGGTGAATGTATTTGGATCTCCATAATTACACATGACCACTGGGCCTTCGGCCCAGTACCATCCATCTTTGTTTATTTGTTTTATTTTATTTTTTGTTAGCATCTCTTTCCTGTTCTAGCTCACTTAAGCATGTATCAACAGCTCTGACCGTTTCATTATCTATATCTGTGATGGTTTCCTCCCTGCCATCGCTCCATGTAACCTGAAGCGACCAGCCTGTTATTGTTTTTTTAGTGTTTCTTTTTTTCATACTTTTCCATATCTTGTTTAACAAGACGCAAGATCTCTTCCAGCGCATCTGCTATTCTTTTTAATTGTGTTGTGTCCATATTATTCCTTTCTAAATAAATCCTATCAAATCCTACAGTCACTGTCAAGCTTGTTGCTTGACGCTTGAAGCTTGTTGCTTTCTTTTTCTTTTTGCACTTTAGAATCATTCTAAAGTGACCAGTAACTGCCCACTAGTGATGGCCGGGATTCTGTTACTGATCCCAGGTCCAAGTACAGCGGACGCCACGTCCCATTACAAGATGATCAATCTCCTCTGACTTAGACCAGGGATCAGTTGTTGTCCTGTGCAGGCGGGTCTTTCTCTCTGCAGAAATACCGGACCATCCAGATATGGATCGCGACCTGAACTATAGTGGGTCAATTCCCACAGCTACAACACCTGATCCCAGATCCATTGCGACATTACTACGATTAGGCAGTTCCATAGCTATCTGCCAATGCACAATGGATCAGGGATCAGGCCCGCCCGGTCTTCAGGGCAGAGGCCAATATTATTTCAACCTGATCCCAGATCCCCTGCTCTAGAGTGGTGGCTAATTATTTTTCAATAACGCCTCGCCAGAGGATCAGGGATCAGTTCACGCGTGGAGGTTAATTCCCATATCGTGAGTTCTTACAATACCCTATTTGCAACTAGGATATTCAACACCCCTGATCTCATGACTAGACCTTTGATGAATTCGAGATTCTGTCAGAGGGTTAATAGTCATAAATCAAATATAATGCTTGACTATCCTATTGTCAAGTGATAATTTCAAATCATGCAAACAAATAATAAAAAGGAGAATAAAATGCGACTAAGACTAAATCAAGAGTACAGAAATAAAATCGCAAATCGTATGCGAGTACATCTTGAACAAGAGGATACGATTGAAAAACAAAACTATGACAATCTAAAAGCCGACCAGATTGACATAAACGACAATGCGTGGAAACTAGCTGAAAGTATAGTAAGAAAACATTATACACCAGAAGATGTTAAAATGGCATATCACTTACAGAATAAATTTGAAAATGTAAGTACGATTGCCAAAGACAGTTGTTTTCATTTTCATTATCTTGGAACAAAAGAAGATAGAGACTATGACAACAATCCAATAACTAAAGAAGATACTATTGAAAGCCATTTTGATTTTAGATTAAATGGTAGTATTGATACTGACAATAATTATTCATCTTCAAGAGATAGTGCTTATGGTTATGCTTTATTTCGTGATGAACTTAAAGCACAAGAAAACTGCAACCCAGATATTTTGATTGAACAAGAGGGCAAAGATAGCAACCCACACAAAACAAAATATTGTGATAACAACGACAAGTATCTTGGTAATGATGACAAAGGTTATGGCAAGGAGTGGAATGAAAAATATCAACTTGATTTAATTGGTAGAGATTATTGTCGTGATAGGTCTATTGCTTGTAATGAACAAGAATACATGATGTTGATACAATGGAAACAAGCCAAAGGTCAATTTGTAATTGCACATCAAAAATGGATTAACTCTATTTTAGAACAGATGAAAGAAATTAAAGTCGGTCTAAAAGGTTATAAATATCTTGATGAGGCATTAGAACTTGCAACTGAACTTGGTTTAAATATTGACGAGGCAGAAATAATCAGAACAAACTCAACAGGACTTACTATCTACAATCCTAAAAATCTTGCAGATAGAATAAAGGGTATGAAGAACAAGAGAGAGAAAACAAGAGAGGAGAAGATTGCCGAAAGATTGGCTTATATGCAAGCCCAAGAAAGTGTAAATTAACACTTGACGAGGTTATCCTATTTATGATAGGATAACCTTAAATAAATAAAGAAAGAAAGAAAGGATATATGGCACAACAAATAAAATACTTTTCATGGTTTATGAAATCACGAAATAAATTTGCTACTTGTAGAGGAGTTGATGAACACGAATACTACGATGAATGGAGTGGAAAGTTTAAAACTTTTGTTTCAAGACAATGGACAGATTTAAAAGGTTTTCCATGTTATAACTTTTGGGATATTGATAGTGAACACCCAAGAACTGCAGTTAACTATTCTGTGAGGAAAGCATAATGGAAACAGATATAATTTGGTTATTATTATTTATAGGTTATGCAATCGGATTAATACCGATTGCATATTTTGGCATTGTTGGAACTAATGAGGCAATAGATCATCAAAACAAATTGCATAGATCATATGAGAGGAGTAAAAAAAATGAGCAACTATAATTGGTGTCATGGTCCGAGTTGCCATACTAAAGAAACACAATCAAGAGTGCGAGGAAGTGGAGATAATAAAGTATTGAGAACAATTAAAATAAAACAAGGCAGATATAATTATTCTGGTAGACCAGAAATTATTACTTATGATGATTATTTTTGTGGCAATCATTGTTTGTATGATTTTATTAGAGAGCATTTACCAAGTATCATTGCAATAGCACCAAGACGCGAGGCACTTGAAACACCGATCAAGGTTGTAAAAGAAAAGTACGAGAGTCATAGATATCAACATAATGGAACTGACTATCAACAAGTACCATATATGGCAACAAGAACACACATTAAATCAGTTGACAATGACAATGGATAATGTAGGATAACCATATGAATAAAACAAATACAGATAATAGAACAGAAGAAAGACGTAATAGATTTAATGGACAATCTATTATGTTAACTAAAGAAGAGGCTAACAAACATGATGCAATCTTCATCAATGAGTTGAGCGCAACAATAGAAGATAAGACACTTGGTTATGGTGCATCTAAACTATGGGACAAAGTTCGTAAGGACTTGAATTGGTTTAGGCAACACAATGCTGAGGCTTACATGGTCTTGTTAGATTAGTTATAAACTAAGCACGGGCGACTACGTCGCCCCTGCTTTACCCCATCAATAGAGGTACCAAACCCAATTCCAAAAAACTTCGAGAATAAAGGTCGACCCCAGAAATAAATAAAAAGGGGTCCCACTACTCTGGGTTGAATTGCTTGATTTAGAGAGTTAATGGTGGTAAAAACTTATTGAACATCCTACAAAGGGTGCGAAAAATTTTTTAAAAATTTTGTATGAATTTGAATAATATAGATATAAGTAAGCTTCCTTCAGACGTTCGTAAAACTTTTCGGCAACTGCAAGTAATGCACGCTGAGAAAAAAATTCAAAATAAAGCGAAAGACGATTTTTTATCCTTTGTCAAATGTGTTTGGCCCGAGTTTATTGAAGGTGCGCACCATAGACATATAGCAAAAAAGTTTAATGACCTTGCAACGGGTAAAATTACTCGTCTAATAGTGAACATGCCACCTAGACATACTAAATCTGAGTTTGCATCTTTCTTATTACCTGCCTGGATGGTGGGCCGTAATCCAAAATTAAAGATCATTCAAGCAACTCACACAGGTGAACTTGCAATACGTTTTGGTCGTAAAGCAAAAAACTTAATCGATAGTCCAGATTATCATAAAATTTTTAAAACTAGACTACAGGAAGACTCTCAAGCTGCAGGAAGGTGGGAAACTGCGCAAGGTGGTGAGTATTTTGCTGCTGGTGTTGGTGGAGCAATTACAGGACGTGGTGCTGATCTACTAATTATTGATGATCCGCACTCGGAACAAGATGCAATGTCTGCAACAGCTATGGAAAATGCGTATGAATGGTACACATCTGGTCCAAGACAACGTCTTCAACCAGGTGGAAAAATTATTTTAGTAATGACAAGATGGTCAAAGAAGGATTTAACTGGAATTTTGTTAAAAAATCAAAAAGAAATTAAAGGTGATCAATGGGAAGTGGTCGAATTTCCGGCGATCTTGGATCACGGACCTAAACCTGAAGCCGTTTGGCCAGAATATTGGAAATTAGACGAGCTTGAAAAGGTAAAAGCCACATTACCAGTTGGAAAATGGAATGCACAGTGGATGCAACGTCCAACTTCTGAAGAAGGAGCACTTATAAAACGGGAATGGTGGCGAAAATGGGAAGAAGACTACATTCCAAACTTACATTATGTCATTCAATCTTACGATACTGCATTTATGAAAAAAGAAACGGCCGATTTTAGTGCAATTACCACTTGGGGAGTGTTTTATCCCAATGAAGACTCACCTGCTAACCTTATTTTAGTAGATGCCATCAAAGGGAGGTATGAATTTCCTGAATTAAGGCGTTTAGCTCTCGATCAGTACAAATACTGGAATCCTGAGTCAGTTATCATCGAAGCAAAGGCATCAGGACTGCCTTTAACGTACGAACTTCGGCAAATGGACATACCAGTTCAGAACTTTACACCGAGCAAAGGAAATGATAAACACGTGAGAGTAAATACATGCGCTCCGCTTTTTGAATCAGGTCTAATATGGGCGCCAGACCAGAAATTTGCGGAGGAAGTTATAGAGGAATGTGCGGCATTCCCGCATGGTGATCATGACGACTTAGTTGATAGTATGACTCAAGCTGTTATGCGCTTTAGACAAGGTGGTTTTTTAAAACACCCTGAAGACTATGTAGATGAAAAACAAGCGCCTAGGAAGTTTGTGTATTATTAATTATGGCAGGATTATCTATTTTAAGAAAATTGTTGATGAAGCAAGCAATGAAGGAAAGTGCACCTTTCCAACAGGAAGGTATTATGTCTATTAGTAAAACTTTATCTAGTAATGTTGATGCAAAAGTAAAAAGATGGGCTGAGTCGGCTAAAAGACAAGGTCAAGATCTAGATAAAATGTCTGAACAAGAACTTAAATATTTAATTGAACTTAATAAACCACAATCACCTAAAGTTATATCTGCAGATAGTCCTGAAGGTAGAGGTATTACAGAAGCATTATTTGGTAAAAGAGGTAAAGTTATTAAAGCAGATTTTGGTAAACCTTTTGCAGAAGAAGTAGTTACTGTTGAAAGAGTTATTACAGATATTAAAAAATTAGACCCAATTGAGGCAATGAAAGAAACTAATAAAGTTTTAAAAGGAGAAGGTCGATATAAAAGTTTATCAAAAGCAGACAGAGAAAAAATTGCAGGTGACGAAAGTGTTACCGATCACATATTTGAAAGAAACATCATTGATGAAACAGAAGACTTTGCACAAGGTGGTAGAACCGGTTTAAGTTATTTACTTGCAGAAGATACAAATGAAAGAATAGGTTTTGGTCTTGGAGGATTCAATGCCGCAAGAAGAGCCTTTTTAAAAGCGATGGGAGCAGGAGCCGCAACAGTAGGCGCTGCGAAATCAGGATTATTTGGTTTACTTAAAGGTGGTGGTAAAAAACAGATTGCAAAAGAATTAACACAAGTTCCAATTAAAGATATTCCAGGCATGCCAGCATGGTTCAAGCCTCTTGTAAATAAAGTTATTAAAGAAGGTAAAGCAGAAAAAATAACAGAATACGATAGACTCATTACTCATACAACTAAATTACCAGATTCCAAAACACCTATCTCTGTCAGTCAAGATTTAAACAACGGAGATGTGTGGGTTGATATTGGAAGAGATAAACATGGTTTTCCAGATGGTCATTATGGTCAACCAGTTAGATTAGAATATAAAGCGTCAGAATTGATTGAACCTCCTATCGTTAAAGAAGGAAAAGTTGTAGCACATGGTAAAGGATCCAAGACTAAAGAAGAATTCTGGGTTGAAGAAGCAGAATTTACTGGAGGCCATCCAGAAAACGTTAAGTTTGAAGAATCAACTATTGAAAAATTCGGTGATCATGGATCTAACTTTGATGAAGTAGAAATGTTTGCAACTGGTAAAGTTAAAAAATCTAAACCAACTAAAAAAGCTCAACAGTTAGAATGGGAACAAGGTAAAGCAGAAGCTGATGCGGATGCTGCTGCAGACATGGCAGATGACTTTGCATCCGGTGGTATTGCTAAGATGTTAGGAGAATAATGAATCTTAAACAATTAATTAAGTTTGGAATGGAAGAGAGCCAAGAGCCGGTAATCAAGAACCCTGTTTTAAGACAGGCCCTTGAACCACGAACCATGGACCTTGCTGAAGGTGGACGGATCGGGTTTGAAGATGGTAAGGACGTTGGACCTGGTAGAAGTAAATTTTATGCTCCTAAAGCAGCAGAAACTAAAAAGCGAAAAGCAACTAAAAAATTAAAAGACTTTGTAGAACAATTTAAATTAGACAATGATGGTAAACTACCAACTCAACAACAAATTATGAAAGCAGTTGGAGGTAAATCAGAAACTATACAAAAATATTTAACAGAGGGTGTTGACTATGCAAAACGTGTAACTAAACAAGAAGCAGGAAAAATAGCTAGTAAACAGTTTGGTGATCTTACCGAAGAAGCTCAAATAGCAATTAAAGAACATTTTCATGATGTAGATATTGATTTTAGTAAAAATGCAGATGGAACTTACGTAAAAGGAAAATACGGAATTGCAGCTGGAGGAAAAGGAGAATCTAAAGCTTTATATGAACAGATAAGAAGATTTGTAGGTAATCCTGAAGAATGGAAATATGCCTATAATTTAGGCGCTGCTGATGGATGGTTATTATCACAAATGGATAGAGCTGGTTATGAACCAATTTGGGAAACTATAAAAGGCAACAAAAAAATTATTGGTCACATAGACCCAGATGGAAATAAATATTACGGAGCTAAAAAATGGGCTGATAAATATGATGGACTACAAGTTGCAACTTCTCATCCTGATTATGGAGAAACTAAAAGACTAGTTGATATAACTAAAAAAACTAGAACTCTTCCTAATCAAGCTATTCAAGATATTCTTACTAAAGGTGGAGTGCCTATAGATAGTAGATTACAATTAAATCATTTATTAAATTATTTAATTGATGAAAAAGGAGTTGATGTAACTAGATCAGCTTTAGAAAAACACCACGTAAGGGGAGTTAAACATACTCCTACTAAAGATCTTCAATTAGTAACACGTATTGCTAATTCAAAAGCACGAGCAATAAGAACTGAAATTAACTCAGGTGTATTTGATAAAATAGATGTGGATAACCGATTAAAAAAATTAGGAATTACTTTAACAGATAATAAAACAGGTTTACGATATGGTGGAAAAGGTTTTGAATCTATTAAAGAAGTAGAAGATTTTGTTGAAACAGGTTTAAAAAAATTTGATGAAACAAAATTTAAAGGTTTAAGAGAAGCTTTAGTTCGTTCTGGTATTCCATGTAGAAAAGGTGAAGGAGGTAAATGTACTTCAGTAGCTGATTATAAAAAAGGATACAATAAAACTGTTGCAGAAGCAGCTGATGGAAGCAAAGATGCAATTCAAAAATTAGGTAAATTTACAAAACTTATGAGAGGAGCTATGGGCGCTGCTAAGTGGACTGGTTATGGTGTGTTAGCTGAAATAGGTTTTATGGTTCCATTTGCAATTGGAGATTATGCAGCTGGAGAATCTTGGAAAAGAATTTTAGGGAATGCAACTGATTATGGTTTTGGTCCAATATTAGGTCAATCAGAACAAGAAGAATTTGAAGCAGCACTTCCAGAAAATTCATTAGCTGTTCAACAGGAAAAAGCTTTAGAATTGGGAGATCAATATGTGAACTTACAAAATCAAACAATTAATCCTCAAGGAAGAATAGGAATGGATAAAGCAAGAAGAGAAAAATCCAGAGAAAATGTTTTACAAGGTATTAAGGATAAAATTACATTAAACTTAGATCCATTTTTAATTGATACTCCTTGGGTTCAAGGAGGAACTGAAGATGCTGTAGAACAATTGCTTTCTGGAGAAGTTCCGGATCAATGGAGTAAAGAATTGTGGCTACAAGCTCAGGAAGAGGCAGCGGAGACAAGAGAACGAATAGCAAAAGAAAAACAGGCAAGAATAGACGAGAGAACAGAACGAGGAATTATAGCTGATAGAAATTGGCAATCACAAATTGTTCCTAGATATGCACAAGGCGGAATAGCGAGTTTAAATGTCAAAAAATAATCCAACATTAGTTAAAAACATGAAGAACGTTAAATGGAAGGAAATACCACCATTAAGAGGCCCTAATCCACAGGGGTTGATTAAAGATAAAAAACAAGATAAGAAGAAGCAGGAGAATTTAAATGGCAGAAATAGATAAAAGTCTCCCAAATGTTAAACGACCAGACGACGAAGTTGCAGAGGTTGTTAATTTGGAGGCACCAGAAACACCACAAGGTCCCGTTGAAGTTATAGAAGACGAAGAAGGGGCAACAATTGATTTTGATCCAAATGCAATGCCTCTTCCAGAAGAGGGTGATCACTTTGCAAACTTAAATGATTTATTACCAGAAGACATTACTGATCCACTAGCCAATAGGCTTGAGGGAGATTATAGAGAATATAAAGTATCTCGTGCTGATTGGGAAAGGGCTTACACTGTAGGCTTAGATCTGTTAGGATTCAAATATGAAAATAGAACCGAACCTTTCCAAGGCGCGTCGGGGGCGACTCACCCGGTACTTGCTGAAGCTGTTACTCAGTTTCAGGCGCTCGCTTATAAAGAGTTACTCCCAGCTGATGGACCAGTAAGAACTCAAACTATGGGAGCATCGAATCCCCAGAAAGAACAACAGTCTCAGCGTGTTAAAGATTTCATGAACTATCAACTCATGGATCAAATGAAAGAATACGAACCTGAGTTTGATCAAATGTTATTTTATCTTCCACTTGCAGGTTCTACATTTAAAAAAATTTATTATGATGAATTATTAGGTAGAGCTGTATCTAAATTTGTACCAGCAGATGATTTAATCGTGCCATACACTGCAACATCTTTACAAGATGCGACTTCAGTTTGTCATGTAATTAAAGTGTCTGAAAATGATTTACGTAAACAACAAGTAAATGGTTTTTATTCTGATATAGAATTAAACAGACCACAAGATGTAAATACAAATGAATTAAAGAAAAAAGAATTAGAATTAGAAGGTATGACTAAATCACAAAGAGTTGAACCTTTATATACATTACTAGAATTCCACGTAGACCTTGATTTAGAAGGTTTTGAAGACGTTGGTCCGGATGGCGAACCAACAGGAATAAAATTACCTTACATCGTTACAATCGAGCAAGGTAGTCGGAAAGTTTTGTCGATAAGACGAAACTTCGCGCCCAATGATCCAAAGAAAAATAAGATCCAATATTTCGTCCATTTCAAATTTCTGCCAGGACTTGGATTTTATGGCCTTGGACTCATTCATATGATTGGCGGATTGAGCCGTACTGCAACTGCGGCTCTCCGTCAATTATTAGACGCGGGAACTTTATCAAATCTTCCGGCAGGATTTAAACAAAGAGGTGTCAGAGTAAAAGATGATGCCGCAAACATACAACCAGGTGAATTTAAAGATGTAGATACACCAGGAGGAAACTTAAAAGATGCATTTGTATTCTTACCTTACAAGGAACCTTCTGCTACATTATTGCAATTGATGGGAATAGTCGTTCAAGCAGGACAAAGATTCGCGTCGATTGCTGACATGCAAGTCGGTGACGGGAACCAATCAGCAGCTGTTGGTACGACTGTAGCCCTATTAGAGCGTGGCTCTCGGGTAATGTCAGCAATCCATAAAAGACTGTATGTATCGTTAAAGCAAGAATTTAAATTACTTGCTAATATCTTTAAAACTTATTTACCTCCAGAATATCCTTATGATGTTGTAGGTGGACAAAGAAATATTAAAGTTCAAGATTTTGATGATAGAGTAGATATTCTACCTGTTGCTGATCCAAATATATTTTCAATGTCACAAAGAATTTCATTAGCACAATCTGAATTGCAATTAGCTATGTCTAATCCACAGATGCACAATTTATATATGTGTTATAGAAAAATGTATGAAGCATTAGGTGTAAAGGATATTGATAGAATATTACCACCACCTCCACCGAATCAACCAAAAGATCCAGCAATCGAACATATCGATGCAATGGGTATGAAACCTTTTCAAGCGTTCCCAGGTCAAGATCATAGAGCACATATAACTGCTCACTTAAATTTTATGGCAAGTAACTTTGTTAGAAATAATCCTAGCATTACTGCAGCATTAGAAAAAAATATTATGGAGCACATATCATTGATGGCACAAGAACAAGTACAATTGGAATTTGCACAAGAGTTTCAAGTGTTACCGCAAATGCAACAGCAGGCTGTTCAAAACCCACAAGTCCAGCAACAACTTCAACAAATATCTCAAAAAATTGAAGCTCGAAAAGCTGTATTGATTGCAGATATGACTGAGGAATTTTTAAACGAGGAAAAAGCTATTACTAGCAGATTTGATCATGATCCATTATTGAAACTTAAAGAGAGAGAAGTAGATCTTAAAGCAATGGATGCTGAAAGAAAACAACAAGAACTAGATCAAAGAATGAATTTAGATAAAGCTAAAATGGTTCAAAACAGAGAAATCACTGATGATAAACTGGAACAGAACGAAGATTTAGCTAATTTAAGAGCAGATACAGCAATTGAAAAATCATTGATATCTGCTGATGTTAAACTAACTTCAGATAGAATGAAGGCTAAAGATGTTAAGACCTTGAAAGGTCCTAAATCTTAGTATATACAAACCATTAGGAGAAAAATATGGCAAAAGAAGGCAAAGGATACAATCAGTCAATGTTTACTAACAAAGACGGTTACTTAAAAGGCGGAAATAAAATTTCTATTCCACCTCAGAATTTAATAAAAGATCCAAGAGCTAAATCTAGTATTAGAGGATCAAGTGCTAGAATTGCAACTGGTGATAAAGTGACTGTTAGAAGTACAGGTGGCAAAGGTTCATCTACTAAAGCTAGAAAACAGACAGCAACTTGGTTCTAATATGTGGTTATCGGCAATTAAATTAGCCGTTTCTGCTGGAAGTAAAATTTACGCTAACAAGCAGAAGGCAAAAATAGCAATGTCTGACGCACAGGTATTGCATGCAGAGCGACAAGCTCGAGGTGAGGAAGCTTACCAGGGCAAATTATTAGAAGCGCGTCAGTCAGATTATAAGGACGAGGCGGTTTTGATAATTCTCACACTCCCAATCGTGGTGCTCGCATATGGAGTCTTTTCAGACGATGTCCAGGCAATGGACAAAATAAAAGTCTTCTTTGAGCATTTTCAAGCATTGCCGAGCTGGTTTACAAATTTATGGATACTTGTAGTTGCAAGTATTTATGGTATAAAGGGTACACAAATTTTCAGAAATGGAAAAAAATAGTTAGGAGAAAATATGAGACAGAACGGTGTTAGATCAAATGTCAGATTTCCTTACGCAAGTAAAGGAATGAAAAAAGGTGGCAAAGCTAAGAAGCAAGGCTACAAAGATAGAGAAGATGAATCTCTAGGCATGAGAACTGGAAAAGAATCTGGTAAGAAACAATCTATGAAAGATCGTAGAGATGAGTCTTACGGAAAATGGGGAAAAAGACCCAACCAAAAAATTAATAAGTAGGACTTATGAGCATATTTGGAATAGCAAAAAAAGGCTTTGGTAGAGCTGTTAAAAAATATAAACAGAAAAAAATTTCAGCTGGTAAATCTACGCGTGAAGAACGTATTAAGTACGGTGAAAGAAGTCCTGATATTAAATCTGTTAAACCTACTAAAAAATCTTTAGAACAAAGTAAAGAAGCAGGTAAAGGTCATTTTTATTTAAAAAATATTCATGAAATGAACAAACATAAAGATGCTGTTCATAAAGGAGAAAAAGCTAAGAAAAAAATTCAACATATGAAAGATACTAAAAGAGCTTATTCAATTGGAGACTATGATGCTCCAGTTGATCCTTCTAATCCACCTAAAAAAGGATATGATAAGTAATGAATACTAAAAGAGAAAATAGATTAGAAGAACTTGGAAGAGTAGACGCTGAAAAAGCTCACACTTCAAAAGGCAAAAGAAATTTAAGAGAAGAAAAAGATAGAATTAGAAGTGAATTAGCAACAGGTGGAACTGCAGCACGAAAACCGACGACACCTGAACAAAACAGATATAAAAGACACTTTAGAAAAGAAAACGCTAGAAAAGCTGGACCTAGAGCAACAAGAGGAAAACCCGGAGGAAGAAGTATGGGTCCTGATTACAAACGAAAACGAAAACCAAAAGTAATTACTATAGAAAGTGCATTTCCAAAAGGAACGAGAGTTTTGGGCGCTTCAGATGAAAAAATTCACAAAAAACCCCACGCTACAAGAGAAGGAAGCTGGGCTAGTATAAAAAGAGCTGCAAAACGTTTTGACGATAAAACTTATAAAATAGAAGATTATGGAGATAAATCATTAGACATACAGTGGAAGGCAGAAAACAAAGCCCGAAAAGAAAAGTCGATGAAAATGGCTAAAGGTGGAAAAGCAAAAAAACCTAGACCTCATGGACCACATATGTGGGTTAGAGGTGAGAAGAGAAAAAAATATGCTAGCGGTGGCGCAGTCATGGGTGGTAAAAAAGTAGGCTGTCAAATAAAATAATGATTAAACATTTTATAAACTGGGTGAAAGGTTTTTTCACACCTAAAAAAGAAGAACCAGTAGTTTTGGAAGAAACTTCTATAGAAGAAATGAAAGAAGCGGTCTTACATTGTAGTGACCACAATAGATTTAGAAAGAATTGCCCTAACTGCCTAAGTGCAGTTGGTGTAGTATAATATGGCTGATTTAGAAAACGTAATATATAAATTAAGACGAGCTTTAGATAATAGAATCAGAACATTAGCAATCTCTGTAACGTCCGGAGGGGTTGACAATATGGAAACATACAAGTATATAATAGGACAAATAAACGCCCTAGAGGCAACTAAACAGGAACTCTCTAACCTGCTAGACGATAAGGAGCAAAATGAAAACAGAGGCACAGTCATCAATATCAACGGCGCAAAGCCCAAAGATAATAACC
>Ga0209756_1000841_pt1 | contig 29596 bp, 48 predicted proteins | sample ETNvirenome_6_85_FD_184071 | JGI IMG/M metagenome (GOLD analysis project Ga0209756, IMG submission 184071) | Marine viral communities from the Pacific Ocean - ETNP_6_85 (SPAdes) (version 3) | ecosystem: Environmental > Aquatic > Marine > Oceanic | place: Pacific Ocean | collected 2013-06-19 | reverse complement strand
GTTTCTGGCATTTTATCGGTAGTGATAAATAGACCCCTATAGGCTTATACTTGCCTTTATTTTATTAGTGTTAAGCTATGCAATTACAATACAATACAACACAATACAATTTAAGGCGTTATAAGATAGTTTTAAGCTACATTAATACATTAAGTATACTCTAATATACCAACACTAATTTAATGGTATTAGAAAGCCTTATATAAGTTATTAATATATAAGGCATAAAAAAACCCAGCAATAAAGCCAGGCAAATAGAATAGTATTAATAAGACATAAAAAAACTCTTACAAATTAATGTAAGAGCTTTGATATAAATTTAAGCTGTTTAAATTAGCATCTTAATAAGTTTGTCTATTTCATTACTAATTCTCTTTTGTACAATCGGATTGCATCTTTTAAGCTGCATATTGTACAAATAATCTAATTGCGAATAAATATCTTTGATAGTCATAAGTTCTAAATTTAAGCGGTTTATATATATTTTTTTAATCGGTGTAAATTCTCGCTATTCAGGTAATAAAAATACAACCTTTCAAGATTCACGCCTTTTGAACTACTAAGTCCGATATAATGCAAAGGATTCTTAGCGGCTAACTTTACCCAGTTTTTCACGGTGTGAAATTGTTTATATGCGTCACGGGTTGAACAATGCACACCATTAATACAATGACTAAAATACCTAATTTGCTCATTTAGGGCAAATCTTAGCGCATCGGCGTAATTTTCAAAGGTATATATCTTTGTTTTAATTTTGGTAAACCCTAGCCAGGTTTTATAGGTTTCTTTCTGTGTTATTTTATACATAGCTTTTTTTATTTTAGGTTAATTATTTCTATGAATTTAAAATAGAATGGATTCAAATTGTGTTCTTCTTTTAGAATCCTTTTAGCTTCATCAACAGAAATAGCTTTAATAATAAGCCTCCATTCCTTTTGTCTTATTAACTCTTTATAAGTATGAGGTCTGTATTTTTGGTGGTCGTATTGAACTTTTATAGTATACATAGCTTTATTATTTTAGGTTCTTAATTTCTAAATATTCACTTGCCCAATTATCACAAAGGAATATATAGCCTTTTATATCTGAAGCACGGCAAATAATATTCCAACCGTTTGAGCGCAAAGTCTGAAAAGCTTGTTCCATAATATCGCCATACTTATAAGAATAGCTAAAATATTTCTTTTGTGTTGGTTCGTTGTTTGCTCTTGTTGGTTCTGAGATGCAAACCCTAGACCCTCTTGAATTTGTTGCTCCGTGATAAGTCACTTTAATTTGCCTAAGGTTAGTAAGCTCAAAGGCTTGTTTTACTGTTTTACTTGTTTTCATAACTTTTTTTTTTAGGTTCTGGTTAATTAGTTTTTTTTAGTAATCTTTGCAAGGTTTTTGAGAAATATAAACAGCTATTCCAGCTAGAATATATTCTTTTTTTAATCTTACAAGCTCTTTTTTAAAATCCTTATAAGAATTAAAATTTTTTCTCTCTAAATGGTCCACAGTTTCAATTCCGTAGTTTGTTTTTAGATTAAAATACTTTGTATAACTCATAACTTGTTTTTTTTGGTTCTGGTTAATTAGTTTTTTTTAATATTAAAATACACATCTAAAGCAATAGATTTGATTAAAGGGTATTTCCAATTTTCATTCACTTTATTTTTATTGCTACCATTCATTAAAGCTTTGAATAGATGAGATTTCAAATTTATCCAATGATTAATATTTGGTAAATTTTCGGTAGTCTGTGTAGTTAAATTGCTCATAATCAAGTATTTAGGTTTATTTTGTAGCTATATTGCCGTTTTCACTGGTGTAAATATATATTATTTATTTGTTTTTAACAAATGTAAATAAGTTTTATTTGATACTAGGTAATACAAACACACACACACGCGCACACGCGCACACGCGCACACGCGTACAAACACACTCACAGACTAATAAAATAATTTGAAAATAAAAATAAAAAAGTATAAAATAAATTAGGAATTGTCAATATGACATACTCAAACCCCTCCCCTATTGAATAAATATACACTTTTCTATATACGTTTTTTTTGGTTTTTTTATCGAGAGTGGCTAGTACTTTTTTTAAGGATTACTTAAAATATTTAAAAATCTAGGGCTATATAAATCAATCCGAATTAAATAAAATCAAATTAGTTCTTGTTTAATTGAAATAAGTTTTATACATTTGTTGAAATCTAAAACGAAACTATTATGATGAATCTAACAGAAAAGCAATTAGGAAAAGCAATTCGACCTATGTTTATTAAAGGTTGGAATTTGAATAACGAGCAGAAGATATACGATGTAAAGATATATTTTGCTTATTTCCCAAAAGAGTATGATGGGGAAAATCCACCTAGAATTAGATATGATATAATTCTTCAAAACGGTCAAACTACTGATAGGTTTCATTGTTCAAAACCTTTTGTAGAAATGATAGATTGTATTACCACTAGCCTATATGAGCGTATGGTGGGATTAGCTTAGTATATAGTGAGCGTGAATAGTGAAAGTTCCATTTTGGGAGAGGGAGTGCGCAAGAAATTAGACCACCCCACCCTATTAACAATTAAAACAAGTAAAGATTATGAACGGACATTGGAAGAAACAGTTTAACTACGATTACCTAGGGTCGTACTCCTTAGATGGAAAGCGAGAGGTAGTAGTTAGTATTAAAGGAGTAGGTTCGGCTAAGGTAACTGGTCAGAACGGAAGAAAGGAAGATTGTTTTGTTGTGTACTACAACGAGATGGATAAGCCGATGATACTCAATCGAACTAACGCTAAGGCAATCGAGAAGGTTGCTGGTAGTGGATTAGTAGAGGATTGGGTAGGAGTTAGAGTTACCTTATATGTGGAGAAGGGTGTTAAAGCCTTTGGTGAAACAGTCGATGCTCTCCGCATTAGAGATAAAAAGCCTAGCCAAAGTAAGATGACTAAGGAAGTTGAAACTGCTATGCTAGATGCTATTAAGCAAGGTCAAGTAGGGAAGGTTGAATTAGCTGTATCTAAGTACACTATGAATAACACTCAGGAGATGGCTATTATGAACGCACTTAAAGAAGCTAAGGGATGATAGAGATTATCTTATATTGGATATTATCTAATGCTAACACGCCTAACTTTATATGGTTTGTTTATTGGTTTCACATACTAGCATTAGTTTTAAAAGGATTTGGTTGGGCTTTAAAATCAATCGCTCAAATAGATTTAAAAGACATAGGAAAAGATGAAGAATTTTAACAATGACAGCGACTACTACGGAGATTGGGAGTACACGACCAATTCTCAGTTAGGGTACGTTAAGCGTTCTCCTTCATACTATTGGAAGATGCGTAACGGAGGGAAGATAGATGGTCCAGCTTTAAGGTTTGGTGCTTTAGTCCACACTTTGATATTAGAGCCTGAGAAGTATTCTGAAAACTTTGTGGTGTTTAATCCTGAAGATAGACCTGAAAAGGAAAAAGGAATGACATCCAAGATGAATAAGGAGTGGAAGAAGCGATTAGACTTAGATTGTAAAGAAGGTAGAAAGTACCTTATGACAATGGAGCAATACGAGTTAGCTTTAAAGTTAAAGAGAAAGTTAAACGATTGTCCTGAAGTTAAAGCGATACTAGATAATTGCGAAACGGAAGTTCCTAAGACTTGGATAGACTTTAACACAATGAGTAAGTGTAAAGGTAAAGCGGATATAGTTATTGATGGAGGCGATATGCTAGTCGATATTAAAACTACTGGTAAAGATGTAGTAGATTTTAAGAAGAGTGCTTACAGGTACGCTTATCATCGCCAAGCAGCGTTTTATCTTGATGGGTTTAATGCGAAAGAGTTTGTGTTTATTGTAATAGAATCTAACGCACCGCATCAGATAGGTATCTTCCGATGTTCAGAGAATTTCATCGACCAAGGTAGACAAGAGTATATTGAATTATTAGAAAATAAAAAGAAATATTGTGAGTCGGCTATTGAAGCTAATAATCACGTAATACACGAAGAATTATGAGACAAGTTACTAGAAGTTTTTTTGCCAAGAAGAAGTTAGACAACGCTAAGAAGATTTGTTGTGATTTTTGGGGAGTAGACCAAGATACTGTTTTCGATAAGAATAGAAAGCGAGAGAGAATGAACGCTAAACACTCTATACGATATATGTTATCTTTAGACAAGGAATTAACCTTAGCTCAGATAGGTGGTTTAACTAATTGCGACCACTCTAACGTGCTACACTCTAAGAAAACATTTATGAATATGGCGGATGTAGATGTAGATTTTGCTGCTATGAATAGAATTATATTAGGCTCTGAGAAAATAGATAAGAGCGAAGCTTTACGTTCTAATATTAGTAACATCATTTGCTCAGAGATGATTCCAGCAAAACAAATTGACTTAATTTACGAACTAATTAAAATCAATCAGGCTTATGAAAATAGATAGAATAGATGTAGCACACGAAGAGATAGCTGAGAGTTGTGACGAGTATATTGTTATTTCTGCTGAGTTTAAAGGTCTTAGTGATAACTACGTGAGTAGGGCAAATGTAAAGACCGAAGGAGACATTTTAAAAGAAATAATTGTAAATGAGATGTTTAGTACGGAAAAATTTGCTAAATTTGTTAAAGACATTGTAAAAGAGTATAATAAACAAAAACGAGAAATATGAGTAACTTAGAATTAAATGGTACTATCACGGTAATTAGTGATGTACAAACTGGAACAGCAAAGAGTACAGGTAACACTTGGAAGAAGTGTGGATTTGTAGTAGAAACTAAAGGGGAGTACCCTAAGAGTGTTTACTTCACCGTATTCGGAGAAGAAAAGGTAGACAACCTATTAAAGTTTAACAAGGTCGGTCAAGACGTTGATGTTAGCTTTAATGTAGAATCAAGAGAGTATAATGGGAAGTACTATACCGACCTTCAAGCTTGGAAGATTTTTACAAGTGGTGGTGAAAAGAAAGCGGAAACAACTTCAGATAAACCTGATGATGGATTCCATAAAGCAAGCGATTTACCATTCTAATTAGATGGGGGTAACTCCCCACCTTTTTTCCAAACCTAACCTAACCTAAAATAATAATATGACGATGGCAAAGAGATTTACCGACACAGCTAAGTGGAATGAAGATTGGTTTTTAGACCTAACTAATTCCCATAAATTATTTTGGATATACATTTGTGATAATTGTGACCACGCTGGTATATTCAAGCCTAATAAGAGAATGTTTGAACTTATTGTAGGTGATAGAATTGATATTACAGACTTCTTATCTATAGTTAATGGAGATAAGATTCGTATAATAGAGTTAGAGAACGGTAGATGGTATTTAACTGGATTCATTTCGTTTCAGTACGGAGGAAAGTTAAACGTAAATAACAGAGTCCATAAATCTATACTATCTGTACTAACTAAAAACAATATTACTTGGGTAGATGATGTGAAGCCACAGCTTGAACTACTAGAAGATACTCAAGAGCAAAAAGATGATACCTCTATTGGTAAACCTAGAACCATCACCGAAGCTATAGACTACTTCAAAGAGAAAGGTAGCAATAAGAATGAAGGTGAAAAGTTTTACTACTTCTATGAATCTAAAGGATGGAAAGTTGGTAAAACGAAGATGAAAAACTGGAAGATGTCGGCTTCGGGATGGATTTCTAGGAATAAAACAAATAAGCCTGATTCGGATTACTTAGGTGGTCAGCTTAACGCAATGAAAAGTTAAGGAGATATGGCTAACTATAGAATCACCTCAAAACAAGAGGTAAACGACTATTGTAAGAAGGTTTATACTAAAGGGTACACTAAAGGTCAAACATCGGGAATATCTCCCTTAGACCCTCACTATACGTTTCGTAAAGGTGAGCTTACTATAATGACTGGTTTTGCTAATATCGGTAAAACAACTTCTCAACTTTTTCTAATGATAATGTCGGCTAAGTTGTACGATTGGAAGTGGCTTATGTACTGTCCTGAGAACGAACCTGTAGGTGACTTGATGATAGATATTGCTGAGATGTATTGCGGTAAAACAGCCGATAAAGATTTCTCGGATAGAATCGACCAACAAGAATATCTTAGAGCGATAGATTGGGCTTACGAACACTTTACCGTACTTACGTTTGACGAAACTCCAACTGTAGAAGATGTCTTAGGGGCGTTTGAAGAGTATATGCAAGTGGTAAAGGTAGATGGAGTATCTGTAGACCCTTTAAATGATTTAAGAGCGCAAGAGAAGCAATCTAAGTATGATTACTATTACGATGCTTTAAGTAACATAAGGAGATTTATTAAAAGACATAAAGTATCATTCTATCTTGTGGTCCACCCAGGAACAGCAGCTAACAGAAGGCGAAACGATGATGGTACTAGACCAGCACCTAATATGTCTGATGTAGAGTACGGGGCTATGTTCGGTAACAGAGCAGACAACTTTATCGTGTTCCATCGTAATCCTCAGAGTGAGAAGTGGAACGTGACTGAGATACATATTCAGAAGGTGAAATTTCAAAAGTTAGTCGGAGTACCTACACCTGAATTAGACCCGATTTGTCTATTCTACTCGTACCAAAAGAGAAGATTCCAATACCTTAACGAGAACGGTAGTCTAGTAGACCCGATTCAAGTTGCCGATAATAGAGTTAAACCTAGTAATGTATTTTAGATATGGGTTTAAAAGATAAATACACTATAAAACCTATAAGCTATAAGGATGCTATGGATTTAGTTGTAAATAATCACTACCTACACAGGAAATGTCCCTGCTCTCAAGCGTTTGGTCTTTTTGAAAAAACTGAAATTAATTCAGATTTATTTAGTAAAGAAAGAATAGTAGGTTGTGTTATATATGGGACTCCTAGTAGTAGTAGTTTAAGAAAAGGTATATGCGGAATTGAAGAGTCTTTTAATGTAATTGAGTTAAATAGGTTGTGGATTGAAGATGATACTCCTAAAAATACAGAGAGCTACCTTATAGGTAATACTTTAAAGTTAGTTAGTAAGGAGATAATTGTAAGTTACGCTGAAATTCAACAAGGTCATTTAGGTGTGGTTTACCAAGCCACTAACTGGTTATATACAGGATTAAGTGCTAAAAGAACTAATTGGGTTATTGAGGGCGTAGATAAGCATTGTCAAACTATTGCTGATAAATACACCTCTAAGGAATTAAAAGCTAAGTATGGTGATAAATTTAAATCTGTTGATAGACCTAGAAAACATAGATATTTATTTATAAACGCAAATAGAAGAAGAAAAAAAGAGTTATTAAGTAAGCTTAAATACGAATTAAAGCCATATCCTAAAAATATTTAATTATGGATAAGGTATTAGACTTTAAAATGATTGATGGGACTATGACTTACTTAGTAGAAGCTAAAGAAGGTGATTTTTTATTTATTGACTCTTTAAGAAAAAAGGAAGGAAAAGCACTAGGGTTTATACCTAAAGCTGTTTATGAAAGTGTTATAGAAAAGCGAAGGGTAGCTAATAGGGATAGATGGAAATATTCAAAAATACTTATAACTATTGATAATGGTGAACGAACAGGTTTTTGTTATGTAACATACGCAAAACAAGATTTACACATTCAACAAATAGTAATACAAAACGATGCAAGGCGATGGCATAGAGCAAAAATGATGCTGGATTATGCTGAAAATATATGTAAAGATTTAGGTAAAACTGCTGTTACAGCGAGAGTAGCTGTAGACTTAGAGAGTAACTTATTTTGGAAAGGGTGTGGTTATAATATAGCAGCTACAACTACAAGCACTTGGTTAAATCAAAAGGAAAGTAAATCAAAAAGACCTCTTCATTATTATATAAAATATGTAAATTCACTTTTTAAACAACCTTAGAATACAAATTATGTCTGATGAAATTACAATGAAGTCAATCCAATTATTAAGAGATTGCGACCCGAACCTAGACGAGATGGGTAGTATGGATAAGTTTATATCGCATCAGTTAGAGTTAGCGAAGATGCGTGACCAGTACGTGAGTTATTCTAACCACCCACAAGCTGATAAGATGAAGAAGCGATTAGAGGTATTTGAAGAGAGTAGCCAAGCGTTTACTTGGGTTTACTTTATGATGATGCAATTTAAGCGAGAAAAGGTGTTAGCCCAAGCGAATGAATTAGAGATGGCTAATGCGGTTATAGAGTTGAAGTACGAGTTGGATTTATTAACTAAATTAAATAATGATGAATAAAAAGGAACTTGAGTTATTGGAAAAATTTGCTTCAAAGCATAATGTTGAATGTAAACCGACTAAGAGCGAAACAGCTTTTTGGGATTTCACTTACGAGTGGGATAATAGAAAGTTCTATTGCGAGATGAAGCAACGCAACTTCACTTTAGATTATGCGATTGAGAATTACGCTGAGGGCTTACTCCTAGAGATGCACAAGTACGAAAGGATATTAAGGAGGACTAAGAATGAAAAAGCAGCCCAAGGTTTATATTTCAATTTCTTCAGCGATAATAAAGCGTTAGTCTTTAATCTTAACAAGATGAAGATAGATAAGTGGCAATGGAGAACGATGCCTGAAACGACAGAGTTCAATAAAAAGAAATTTGTTTATAAGTATGTCACGTTTTTAGATTATAGTAAAGGAAAATTGTTTTATATTTGATTATTGTTGTGAGGGATTCATAACTTTGTTTTAGGTTTTTAGGTTAAAGAGAGAGGGTCGTTTGGATTCTCTCTTTTTTTTATGTATATTTGAGAAACTAAAACAAGATAGATATGAGATGTATAGACAAATTTGCAAACCGAATCGGGTTAGATAAGATAATTCACTTTTTAGGAGGTTGGGTTGTTTACGATGTATTTGAAAGTTTGTGGGCGGTGCTTGTAGTTGCCACTATAAAAGAACTTTATGACGAGTATAGTTATGGAGGGTTTGGTTACTGGGATTCGTTAGCGACCTTCTTAGGTGGTGTAGCAGCTTTAGTAGTTTTAATAATTAAAGTAAACTTACTATGAGTAAAGTAGAAGAAGAGGTTTGTTTTAAGATTTTAAAACGAGCTGAGGTAGGTAAAGAGAAATATGGCACTACGATGGAGCGAAAAGATTTAAGTCGCTTAGAGTGGCTTAAACACGCTCAGGAAGAAGCGATGGATTTGTGCGTGTACCTAGAGAAGTTAATTAATGAAGAGAATAGTAAACCGTTCAAGTACGAGTGGAATATGACTAAATAGATAAAGGGGCTTTAATTAGCCCCTATTTTTATATCTTTATTTACTCTCGGTCTGACATATCGCTTAACCATTCATCCCAAACCTTTCTAGCTTGCTCTATTTCTTCGGGTGTTTTATCTTCTCCTTTATCCATTCTATAGGTATTGTTTTATCTGCCCACTTAATGTTATGTTTCTCACACCATTCAGAGTAGGTCGTTTTACTTCCTTTAAATAACTTGTTTGTGTGCCTCTGAAAAACCATTCTAATATCTAAAGTAGGGTGCTGAGATATAACAAGTAACATCTTCTTCCTATCGTTAGATGTGAATCGACCCTTTAATTCCAAGATAATACCATTCGGTAAAATAACATCAGGAGTATATTTACGTTGCTCGGAAACTTCGTAGTATAAGTTAATAGTTTCGTACTCAAAAGGTATGTCTTGTTTGTCAAGTTCTTCACATACAACTTTTTCATAGTTACTCCTGAACCTTAGCGTTGGGGTTATTTTCATAATATGTTTTTCTATTGTGACATTTGTGGCAAAGCCCTTGTAAGTTAGATTCTTTTAACTTAGCCCCACCCATTTTTATTGGCTTAATATGGTCTACTACATCTGCTGGAGTAGTTTCGCCCTTCTTCTCACAATGTACGCATAATGGATTTAATGACAAAATATAAGCACGCATCTTTCGCCAAGGTGCTTTACGATAAAACGAAGTATCACCACCCCAAGATTCATTCTTAGGTGTAGTTCTTCTTGGTTTAGGTAATCTTGGCATATAAAATTATACTATAGTTAGTTTAAATCCTTTTCCGTTGGTGGTTTCCAATAACTCATTGAGAGTTCTTCGTGATGCTGCAATATCCAGCAAAGAGTCCCCGTTGATTTGTGCGAACCTAGAGCCAACAAGAATACACCCTCTTGTGTCGGTGTTATAGTTTCCGTGGTGAATAAGTATATATCTTCTATTGGGAACATCATCTAATATAAAATGTTTTTTGTACTTATCCGAATATCTTGGTGAAACTTTATAAACACCTTTAGGTACACAACTAATATTAGTCATATTGTCCTCGTAAGGTAACTCTAAAGTAACACACTCAAAAACCTTCTCTAAACCATCCCACAAAGTGAGATAGCCTAGAGTTTGGTCTATTCCTTCATCAAGCCTATTCAGATACGCCTTCAGCATCTGAAAATAGATTTGTCTTAACTAAAGCTTGAGCTTCTAGTTTTGTTAGTACCGAATTAAATGGATATTCCTTGCCTTCACCCATAGCGATTAAAGCTGAAACCTCTCCTTCTAATATAGAAAATTCATCTTTAATTATAGCAACCTTTTCAGAGTTAGCTACGCCTGGTTTGTTCCAATTAAGGCTTTTTCGTACCCAACAAAACGCTCCTATTTCCTCAGCCTCTTCCCAAGACTCAGGTGTTTCCATAGTGACCATTCCATCTTCATCCATTGATACTTTTGAATACTTCCCTAATAAACCATCAGGTATAACCTTCTTGAAATCTTCTTTAGTAATACTAAAGTATAAGTTATAGTTACCTTTCATCTTGTTGTTTTATTTAAAATCCGTAATCACTCGAGAAATCATCGCTAAATGAACTCGATGCTTTGTGTTTGTTTAACCCAGCTTTGTAGTTTTGTTCTACTTCGTCTGATGATAATGCTCTGTTGTAGATTCGTACATCGTCTATAAGAGCATTTGAATAATCGCCTGATTGATGTGAACCAATATACACACTTCCTGTATTAGCAAATTTTTGCGTTACTGTTTGAGATGATTTTGGTGTTGTATCATCATTAATGTAGCACTTTAAAGTACCTCCACTCTCAGTAATACAAAAGTAAGTCCAAGCATTAAGTGAAATACTAGCTAATAGTTTTTCTGAATCTGTACTATTAAAATATCTAAGCTGAGAATTTCTAATGTATATCTCAAAATTATCTTGGGTTAGTTTGGTAAGGATAGCCTCCCAACCACTTGAATTATTTGTGCTATAAAACCAACCATCAATAGAATAATTAGTAACATCTAAATTATCAGCATCAGGCACTTCAGCATAACCGATACCATCTAAATTCAAACTATGCTCTCTAAGTCGAACAGAGTTGCCTAAGATGTCGTCTGATGGGTTGTTAGGGTCTGCTATTAAAGTAATCTCATCGGCTACTGGTGTACTCTTCGCCCAATCCATCAGACCAAGTTGAGGTATTGTAGCTTGTTGGTCTTCCCAAGTCGCACCGTTTATAGTACCATCGTTGCCCTCTCCCGAACTATCGTAGTTAATCGAACCATCACCCTCGCTCAAGTGCCAATAGCCTTTGAGGTTGTTTAAGGTTGGTGAAACTATTTCTTTTACGGAGATGCTGTCTATTGTTACATCTAAAGCACCAGCACTACTTTTTCTTTTAATTTCAATACCTGTAGAGGTTGGCACTATATAACCTGTTTTAATGCCACTTGTTGTTATATCTACATCAGTTCCACTACCACCTCTTAATTGCATAGTACCACTAATTGATTTAACGTCAATAGAGTACGAATAGGTTTTACCTACTTCAAATACATTAGATTGGTCTATTGCAGCATAACTACCATCTGTTGTAATTATTCTAACTTCCCCTCCACTAATTGTTGCTTGTGTTTTATTCCAATCACCATTATCGCCTAGCTCAAAATCACCATTATCAACTTCCTCACTACCATATCTCAATTCAGAGTTATCCGTAACAAGGTGCTGCGGATTGTTGTAGTCAAAGGTAACATCGGCTTGTGTCCAAGCGGTGTCGTACAACTGAAAATCAGAAAGCCTTCCATCAAAGAATCTACTTTGATTTTGCTTACACCCAATATATCTTACTATTAAATCAGCATCATTTCCACTTGTACCTATAGCTACTTCTCCATCCGCTACACCGTTTAAATAAAAAGTAAGAACTCCACTCCCATCATAAGAAAATACCACTCTATAATAAGTGTTTAGTTCCATACTAGTATTTGATTCTCGCCAACTTGAACCACCCCAATCATATATAGTTAAATTTAAACTATCACTTATCCCTAAGTATGCTACTGATACGCTGCTAGATACTCCAAGAATATTGTCTGCAATATTATCAGGAGTTGTTGTTGTATTCACCCAACAAGCCACAGTCCAAGCTCCAGTTGAAATAGTAATATTACTACCCAAATCCACATAATCATTCACCCCATCAAAGCTAAGTGCCTTTCCAGTAAATAACTTCGCACTATTCGAGTTGCTCGATTTATCAGGTGCGATTTGAGTTACTTCTTTGATTTTAAGCGTTGTTATCGTAGTTGTTCCTGCGCTTGTATTCCTTAAATAAACACTTCCAGCCGTAGAAACAAAAGTGAATGTAGATGAAAAAGCACCCGTCGCTGCATTACTATAATACACTTCACTATCTGAAGCATTCTTAAATTGGAAACCTACCGCGTCTGTAGTACCTTCAATGGTTGCAGTATAAGTGATACCGTTCTCAACGTAGTGGTTACTGTAAATACCATCATTTCCTAATGTTGTGAAAGTATTAGCGTTATCAATAGTTGTTGAAAGTGGAGTCCAATCACTCTCAAAGTCATAACCCTCAGTTAAGTTCTCCCCAAGAATCTCACTCTTCTCGAAAGGTAGCCACATCTTTAGTCCGTTGCGAATTACACTTAACCCTTTACGGACAATCGAGTTAATTGTATTTGTTAGTTTTATTAACATAACCTAAGTCGTTTAAAAGGTTAGTATAAAGCGATAATGTCAGTTGCGTCTGTTCCTGTATTATAAACTTTTTTAACTTGAACAGCTAAAACCGAGCCATCTGCTAAGTTTTTGAATGTTACCGTATCACCCGATACTGTGTCTACTTTTACATCACCACCAGTTCCAATATATAATACTGCCCCTGGTATAGCTAATGTTTCTAACGTAGAAGGGTCTACATCTACAGCTTTAATTGCTTGCTGTGTTACTTTATTAGTTGGTACAAATCCCATAATTTCTTACTTTTTAAAAGGGTTTTTAATTACTATGTTTTTCTCGTCACACTTTTTACATTTTTCCCCTCCTAAAAAGCACAGAGGTAGTACAGCTATTAAAGCTAATACGAGTACTTGCCAAGTGATTCCACTTGAATCTATCTGACTAACCGAAGCCATAGCTAATACACCCGATACTGTTCGTTTCGATGACCACTTTCCTTTGTGGTCTTTGAACATCTCAGGTAGTATAGATATAATGCCTTTGGCTATTAACTTTGAACCGAATCCTGGCATAATATTAATTATTCTTTAGGATTATCATCTGATTGGTCGTTGTTCTTTATGAAGAACGCAATCAAATCATCTAAATATCCGAATACTTTATTGTCCTTAATCGAAGGAGTTAATCTTACTACGATTCTAGCTACTGCTAAAATTGCTAATAATAACTCAGCTCCATTGGCTAATAAAAAATCTAATAGTTGTTGCATCATTTTTGTGTTTTACTTGTTTATAAATCCTTTAGTAAAGGTGGTGAAAATCTAGAAGAAAAGGTAGCATAAAAACTAGAACCTCACAACACCTCTACTTATTATCTTTATTTCTTAATTTCTCTACCCACTTGTAAACCCCGAAGGATATTGCCAGTACTAGAGATAATATTCTTAACCATTGCTCTACATCGGATAAACTTAATCCGATTGCCATCACTTGAGCGAATCCCATTTCTATTGTATTTTTATCCATTATTCTATTGTTATATAACCTCCGTAAACTTCATCACTCGTACTTGTTGTATTTATTTCTATTGCTAAATAGTTTCTACTCGTACCTACTAAATCGGTAATGTCTAATTCTGTATTTACAGAACCCGTACCTAAAAGAGTAGTAGTATCAGTTGTAATCTCCCCACTATAAACCCTAAAAGAGAACCCCGATGAGCCAAATATATTTACCTTTGTTGCAGTAGTACCTTGTGGAATTATTTTAATAGCATACATTAATTGCGATGAATCACTTAATCTAACACTACCGCCATTATCATTTGTATTAACATCAGTTCCAGCTCTATTTGTTAAGCTAAATTCATTAGGAGTTATATTTATGTAATTTGCTGTTGTTCCTCCTGAAGTAAATTCTGTTGCTGGATAAGAAATATTAGAACTTATCACGTTAGATAAGTCGTAAGGTGATATTGATACTACACACCCTGAAGGGTAATCTATAGTAGGAACAAAATTATCTACATTAATTTGGTCTGAAGATGTTAAATTATCACCACTAGCAGTTAATATTAATTGATTCGACCCATCTGCATACGATAGTATTATCTTTTGGTTATCATAAACCTTAGCTTTTGAGTTAGCGTCTAACTCAACTTTATTATAAGTAGTTCCTAAGTCAATATCTGAATCAGTAACACCAAGGCTTTTATTTATTAAATCTATTTGAGCGTCTGAATCTAGCGAACCCATTCTTCCCTCAACACTACTATCAGGTGGTGGTGCTAATTTATTAGGGAATATAGGGTTAGGCTCTGGCTCAGTTATATAATCTGTTTTAGAGTTTATACTATACCACTCACCATCCATCGTTTCACTTTGAGCCTTAAATGAACCTCCTAAGAATTGGTAATATTTATAATTAGAGTCATCATTTATAGAGTATTTAATTGTCTTTAAAGGTGAAATATCACTACTAAATATAGAGGCTTGTAATATTTCTAAAGGCTCGACTTGTAACTCTAAAAACTCTTTAGTTACTAATTGTAATATATTTCTAGGTTCATCAGGCGTAGGATTACCTCTTTGAAACCCTGTAGTAACAGGTGTTGTAATCCCTGAACTTAAATATTGAACTGAATACTCAGCACCTATACCAGTTTGACCTAAATTATAATCACCTAAATCAAAACTTTCATAAGAAGTGTTCTCTGTTTGCTCAGAAGAATAAACTATCGACTCTCCTTGTTCAGCCCAAGAATCTGAACCTGTTGGTGTTAAAGCTATATTAATACACTCCGTTGAACTAGATTCTATAGATGTTGGTACGTTAGTATCCCCAAATACCGTTAAATAAGTCCCAAAACTTAAAGAACCTGAATGAGCCTCTTTATAAATATTTGTAGCATCTAGTTCTATATTAATATCTCCAGTTATCCCAGGATTTTCTACCTCTGCTAAGAATTTTATATTAGTTGTAAACTTATACTTATCTGTAGTGCTATTATATGATGAATAACAAGGTCCACCCGACATAGCAGATTGAGGATATGATGTTGCTGTACTACCAATATTTAAAGTTGTACTATTAGATACGTTACCAACTGCTGTACCTGATGTTGAATTTATTTGAAGTAGACCGACTGCTGCCGAAACACTATAACCACGAAGGATAGTTATTGTTTGAGATGAACTACTCCAAGTTAATAAACCTCCATCACCTTCTTTTAAATATTTAGTTGTCGAGCCATCTGTTATAGAAATAGTTAATGTAGCTGCATTTAAGAAAGAGTTGTCAAGTATGTGCCAATGAGGATAAGATGCTGGGTTTAACCCTGAAAATGCAGTTCTATCAATATTTTCTATATGTTTGGCAAAAAAATCTAAAGTCATAGAACCACCATCTACATCTTGAATCATCCCAACTATTGTTGATGATGTTAAATCTTGTCCTGTTGCTACATTAAAAGAATTAGCACCTTGCTTATAAGTAAGTTTAACCCCTTCCAATGATGGTTCGTAGGTAATAGTAGAGCCACCCAAAACTACATTATTAGATTGGTCTATTGTAAGTAAAGTATCTAAATCGTAAGGGGTTGGTGATGATATTGTACTTGCGTAATCATAAACCCTAATTTCACCCGTGTTATTATCTGCTAAACTATTAGGTTGAATGAAATTATAAAACCCTTCCGCTAAGAACCCTACTGTGTTAAAAGTTTTTAAAACACCATTAACAACATCTATAGGTTTATATTCTAAAGGATTCCCTTCTGATATACCTTCAGCATCTTCATCTTGTTTATCTACAAAAGCACCTCTAGCAGCGTAATGTATAGCAAATGGGTCACTTGATTGATAAGTAGTTTCAGGTCGCCACCAATCTACAGATGTTCTAAAACTATTTCTATTATGTGGGTTAGGTGCTAAATCGCCTGAAGCCATAGACACAAGATTCATATCTACTCCAAAATCACTTATAAGTAAATCTTTTATTTTATGTGCCTCTACTTTTTCTTCTTGGCTAGTAAATTCACTTGGCTTTTTCTTCCCAAAATAACCATAAGAATCGGTTGCTGTAAGTTTAAATTCATACGGAAATGGTGCGTTTTCTATAACATCAAACCCAGGTTGAATCCATCCGTACCACCATAGATTAGTATCTGATACGGAGTCTTTATATATTCTTATGTAGTGGTAATTATCTCCTTTTTGAAATACATCGTCATAAAGCCAATCTTCATCATCTTGGTCTTCAACAAACATATTTAAAACGCACTCAGAAGCGATAAATTGCTTATCCCTAGTACCACCTTCACCAGTCCATTTAACTTGGAATCCCTCTCCTGATAAATTCATCTCTATTGATGAACCTGTAAAATCCTTCTTCCAAACCTCTACATACCAATCAGTACCAGCTTGACCCTTTATCGTACTATGTCTATATTTACCGTATGCCATCTATATCTACCTTCTATTTTTTCTACGATTTGCTCTATCGAATACAATCAATAAGTCATCACCCGTTATCCTTACATCAGGTATAACCGTGTTGGAGCTACCTCCGCTTAAAGCGTGGTTAGGTATAATCGTTCCGCTTGAGTTTGGAACGAATAATTCAGGACCTTGTTCCCCTACTAAACTAACTTTACCTACAGGTGGATTACCTCCGCTTGCGAAAGCTCCACCCATCATTCCACCTAGTATATCTTTGAACCCCGTTCCACCTTTAAATATTCCACCAGCTGCTTGAGCTGTAGGTCCTAAACCTGTAAGACTTAAAATTGCTGCTAATAATGCTGCTTTAATTACCATCGCCATTATTTGTTTTGCTAAGTCTTTAAATATCTGACCTAAACCTTGTAATAAATTACCTCCACTAACTATAATATTAGCAACAGACCCAGCGAATTGTTGTGCCATAGCAAGCCCCATTTCTTTTACACTATTCTTTAACCTTTGGGTGTCAGCTTCCATTTGGGTCATAGCAGCTGCGTAATCTCTAACGTAATTAGCTAAATTATCACCCTCCATCCAAGAGAATAAAGTACTTGTTGAGTCATCATTAGTACCTGTAGTACCTCCATCAACTCCACCGTTAGTTGATGTGCTTGTTGAAGTTACTCCTCCATCAAGAGCTATTCCCAACTCAGTTATTTCACTAGCGTAATCATTTACAACTTTAGACGCATCTTCAAATTCTGAATTAGATTTACTTAATTCTCCTTTTAAAGTTGATAGTTTATTAAATAATCTTTCTGAAATAATAGACCCATTAGCTAACTCTACAAAGGCAGCACCCATAGATTTACCAGCTTCAGAACTACTCCTTACAATCGCTCCACCTAAAATTCCACTTAAATTATCTAATACACTTATGTTTGTCACATAACCTATTCCTTGTTTTTCTCTAAGGTCGTTTAATTCTAATAATCCTTTTTTCTCTTTAGACTCTAAATCTCGTTGAGTTTTTAACTTTTTATTAACTGCATTAGTTAATTCTACTTCTCTAGCTTTTAATTCTATTTTTTTAATATATTCTTTATTAGCAGAATCAAGTGCTGTTGTAAGTTGGTCGTTGGTTATTTTTTCTTGGTCTAAATTCTCTAAAAATGTTGGATATTTTTCATTAATTTCCCCAATTAATCTTTTTCTTTTTTCAGTTCCATCACCAGTAGTTTTTAATACACCAACTAAAGCGTTTAGTTCTGATTTTTCTTTCTCTAAGAAAGTAAGTTGTTTAGAACCTGTTGAATTTAAAGCTACAAATGCACCTCCCAATGCTAATAACCCCACAGTAAAAGGGTTTAATAACGATACTATAGCTCCAAAAGATAATAATAATGGACCTAATACCGTAAGGAATCCACCTACTTTTAATATTAATTTTTTAGTACCTTCATCTAAATTAGAAAATCCACTAGCTAAATCAGTTACCTTTGCTATAATAGGTGTTATAGCATCAGAAATTAAAGCACCCATCTCTATCTTCATAGATTCGATAGCAGATTGCATTTTCTTCACTCTAGCGTGAGTAGTTCGGCTCATCATATCAGCCATTTCTCTCAGTCTACCTGTATTTGTTTGGTACTCTTTAGTTAATTCTTTTACCTTATCTTTATTATTAGCAAGTATAAGTAATTGGTTAGCTCCCGTTCTACCAACTAATTTTGTAGCTTGATTTAAGGTCATTTGACCTGAAGCTAATTTTTCTAAAGTTAGAGAAAAAGGTATTCCCTCTTCATTTAATTTAGAGAAAGCTGTTCTAAGCCCCGTACCAGCCTTTGATGCTTTAATACCATTATCCATTAGAATACCCATCATTGCTGAGAGTTCTTCTAAATCTACACCTACAGCGTTTGCTGAAGCCCCAGCGTGTCCGAAGGCGGTAGAGAATGTACTAAGTTGAATTGATGAATTGGCGGCTGCGGAAGCTAAAGTGTTTGAAACTCTAGCTGCTTGGTCTGACTCTAAACCGAAAGCATTTATTGACGCTGATACAGTTTCGGCTGCAAGAGATAAATCTTCTCCCGTTGCTAAGGCTAAGTCTAATATAGATTTCTCCATATTTTTAATAGCAGTAGGGTCGAAACCTTTACGACCTAATACTAATTGAAGGTCAGCGACTTGTATGGCTGTAAATTGTGTAGTCGCACCGAGTCGTTTAGCTTCGTCTGTAAGCATTTTAAACTCGCCTACCGTAGCCCCAGTAACCGTATTAACCTTCATCATACCATTCTCAAACTTAGAGAAGGTATCAAAGGCTGATTTACCTAAAGCAGTTAAAGGTGCTGTAACACCAAACGATAATAGCGAACCCATACGAGCTGCTCCTGAAGCGAATTTAGCTAACGATTTATTAGCTTTACCTAATCCAACTTCTAGCCCCTTAATATTGGCTGCTACAATTATCGAGATGGTTTTAATCGAACCCATTACTTTTGTTTTTTGAGTAGTATTTTCTTATGCCTAGCTACGTCCCTTTTTATTTCTTCAGGGGTAGCTATTCTAATATTCTTTTTAGCCCTTTGATTATCCCAAGGAAAAGGTAGTACATCAGTAGGTCTTAGTTTCTTTTTAGAGTGAGGCATTAAGCAAGCAAGCATAATTGTTCTTGTTCGCTCCCAAGAATCTTGATTTGATTTAGTGTGATGCTCAGAGAATCCTTTTATCTTATTGTTAAAAGAACGAGGGGTCAATTCATATAATCCTTCATACGATAACCCCATCATTCCTAAACCTATCTCTTCGAGTTTATCCCAATCAATATCCTCGCCATCGTCATCAATTTCCTCACCCTTTACTACTTTCCCTCGTCTTGAGGTTGGTCTAATTGGAACGCTTCAAATATTTCGTTTATCTTAGAGAAATCTTCATTATCTATCCACTCTTCAATGTCAGATATTTTATAATTAAACTTCTCACCAATACTTTTAGCCCCGTATTTTAAACCGTAATAAGCTATAATCCCTATGTGGTCTATCTCCGTACCTAGTAAGTTTAATTGGTTTAGCTTTAATTTACACTTTCCGCAAATCTCCTTTAAACATAAATAACTAAACCTAATTGGTCGGTTTTTACCACCTAACTCTACCTTTTTCATATTTTCTACCTTTTATTAATAATTATTACGATACACCTAAATCAGCTGTTCCTGTTAATGAAATAGACCAAGTTGAATTTTCCTCAACTCCAGCATCCATAGATATACTTGTAATAAAAGCATCGCCTGTATATGTAACTGGGGCTGGAGTTGATGAATCTGCATCATCTAATACAAAAGTACATTCTATTGCTGCACCTGTAATTAATGATGCTATACTATCTATTGCATCGCCTTCAGTTATATCTACAAAAGCGTCACCACTCATTTCCCAAGACATTAATCCTCCAAGTGATTCTGACCAACCACCGCTTGATTTTGTTGTTGAATCTCTTAAATCTCTACTTATTGATAAAGAAGCAGATGTACAATGAGCTATAGCTGTACCAGCTAAAGATAAAACTACTCCTGTTGCGTTTTGAATTGCCATTTTATTTAGTTTTTAATTATTAGACAGTTAAAAATTATGTTTTTGTAGAACTTTTCAGCACCCTTAAAATATTCATCGTCTAAGGTTTCAAACCTAAACTTTGCAGTATAAGATATGCCATCTTCGGTGTAAGTCACCTCAAACAAATCTAAAGCGTCTACAGCAGCTTTAGCTTGATTGTATGTTGTTAGGTAGTCATCAGAGAAACAAGCTAGTCTTATCGAAACATCGCAAGAATTTAATGAGTTACCTTTTGAAATAAAATTACTTACATTCATTATCTCGAATGTAGTTGCTGGATATAACACCCCTTGAGGTATAATAACAGGAAATACCTTATCTCTTCCGTTAGCGGTTGTAAAAGCTGTTGTGCCTTCTAACTTAGTTACTATTTCCTTTCCTATTACTGCGAACATATCTTACTTAAATCCAGCTTGTTTAATCATTTTGTCTAGCATCTTCATCACATCTCTTTGTGCTGTTTTTGCTATATCAGAACCTTTTTGTTCTACAACCTCTTTTGGGAAATCGTGCATAGGTCTTATTCTACCTACTGACTTTCCGCTTTTGTGAAACCTCTCTTTAGTTCCCTCAATTAACATTGCTGGAAGGTTTTTACTTTGCTTCCCTTTAACCCAAGTAGGATTAAGTCTTTTTGTTATAGTACCTACATATATACTTGGGAATTTAGACTTTTTAGCTGTCTTTAAACCAATCGAGTCTGCTATTGATTTCCCTACTATTTTAGTTTTAGTCGAAGCATCATATCTTTGACCTGGTACTTTATTCTTTGTTCTGTACTTATATTTACCTTTTAAAGCCTTTTTAGCCTTCTGGGCTGCTGGTCTTAGAGATTTATTAACTAACGACCTTGACTCTTTTGCCGAATAACCTAGCTTCTTTAAAGCACGTTTAACTTCATTTAAGCCTTCTACCTTTATTCTGTTAGGATTAGATTTTGGCATAATTAAAGTTTTTTATACAGGTGAATCGGTTGGTAAATCTTGCTTTACAAAAACCTCAATAAACTCTTTCCTAGGGTCTACAACGAATCCTAGTATATCAAACTTGTTTCCCGAATCTACTTCCTCTATAATCCAATCAGACTTCATAGTCTTTGTTTCTGAAGAGTATCTAATCGTATAAATAAATCTCGAATAAGATTGCAACTCGTTACCCTCAAACTTCTCCTTAACATCTCTAAGCGACTTTACGTTCTTATTAGCCCATACAGTTGTCTGAGTGGAGTAAGTACTTGTAATACCACCAAAAGCATCTTGAGATGCTGTTTTTGATTTAAGGATGATGCGTTTGTTAAACTCACCAGCTTGTATTTTACTTATGAAAGCCATCTAGTGATAACATTTATAAGGTTGAAGTAATATCTCAGAAGCCATTGGAAATCTTCGCTTCCTATCCTCTCTGAAATAGTACATATCGCTTACAATTAATTTAATCGCTTGCTTAATAGCTTCAGGTACATCTGTATCTGCATCTCCAAACCCTGTCTTAAATTCAAACCAAAATGAATTAGCTAAATCGTCTTTTAATGTAGGACTCGTAAAGTCACTATTCAAATAAACTATAGATGGGTTAGAATAAGCGTCTATATACGCATCCGCTGACTCTTGCTCAACTCCAGCCGAATCAATCCAATGTATAGGATTATTTGAGCCTTGAGTCTTTAAAACACAATCAGGGTAAATTAAAGAAGCTACACTTGTCACACTATTAAAGTATAAACTATATTCGTGTGTAATAAAGTGGCGATTACAAAAGTGTTCAGCCATCTCTGTTGCAGCATCTATATACACCCCTAATAAATCATCTTCATCCGAGGTGTCAATTCTAAGGTGACGTTTAATATCAGCAACCGATACTACCTTAGTAGATGGGTTATCGACTAAAACTAAATCGCCTTGTATGTTTGTGTTCGGGTTAAGATACATATATTGAGTTATAAAAGAGTAATAAAAGGAAAGCCCCGAAGAGCCTTCCGATATATTAAGTAATTATTACGCTGTTAAAGAAGTTGCTTTAACGAATGAAGCCCCGTGAGTTACACCCCAATCAATGTATTGGTTTACGATTAATCTAACCTCTCCGTTGACAGCTCTACTGTAAGGGTCTACAGTAATATCTAAACCACCAAATAATCCAATGTATAACTTAGAGAAATCGCCAAACAAGAAATCACCTGATACACCAGCTGATTTTGTACAACCGTTAGTGTAGTAAGTTGGGTATCCGTTTACTAAGTTTCCTTGTACACCAGCTGATACTGCTGCTACTTGAGCTGATTGCTTCAAGTCTTTCATAAGTACAGGGTTAGCTACATAAGCTAAACTTCCTTGTAAACCTTCATTAACTGCTAATTCAGATTCAGCATTAACAAAATCGCTCATAATAGAAGCGTTTGCAGAGTAAGCAGCTTCAGTAATTGTTCCTACACCTGAAGCAGCAGCAATAGCTCCACCACCATCGGTACCTGAAGCAGCAAACATAGCAGCATCAATCTTTGCACCAGCAGCACGACCTAAATCAGCTACGATTGCTTGTTGTGCGCCCATTCCGTTTTGCAATAAAAGTTGCTTAGAAATATCAACATAAGAAGATAATCTAACTGGAGATAAATCTAACTTACCGAAGTTCTCTCCACCTTCGGCAGCAGAAGCAACTTCATCAGCCCAAGCTACAGATTGTTTCCCTGTAATTGGTAAACGAGTGTTAGCAGAAAGTCCAGTAAGGATATTTGCACCTACTTGATTGAATACAGAAGCCTCACGTAAAGCCTCTTGGTAGCCCATTACTACTGTTGGAGCAATACCTGAAGCAGTTTGTGTTACTTCTGCGGCACGTTGCTCTAATAAACGAGAAGGAATACCTAATCCGTTGATTGTACGACCAGCTGCTCTAGCTTCTGCTACAGCTTCATCGTGTAATTCTTTTTCAACACCATCTAGTGTGTTGTTCATAAAACCTGATAAGGCTTTGAATAATGAATAGCCTCTTACTTCAGATGACTTATCTTTGTTTTCCATAATTTCTACTTTAGGGGTTTTTGTTGCGATTTCCGCATTTAAAGACTCTTGGCGTTCAACCGTTTCGATGTCTTTTTTTAATTTATCGATAAGATTCATTTTCTTATCGTAAGAAGATTGTTCATCTTCAGTAAAGTCACGAGCCTCAGTTTTACAAGCCTCTAACATAACATTAGCTTCTTGAATTAAACCAGCACGTTCTTGACGTAATTCTACAGAGTTTTCCATCTTTAAAATTTGCTTTTTAATTTTAATTCGTTTTGTAATTGATTGATTTTCCTAAGTGTTTCTTCACTATCGCTATTAATTTTAGCCTCTAATTCTTTAGCATCTGTTTTAATTTGCTCTAAAGAACGTAAAGCTACATCAGTATTAGCGTAAGCACCAACACCAACAATAGAAACATCAAACAATCTTCCGATTTTAGTTATGTTCCTCTTATATACATCACCCTCTTCCTTCCATTCATCTTCCTCTACCGTAAAGGCAAATGATGATTCATAAAGTAAGCCTCTACGCATTAGTTCTGCGACATCTCTACCCGTAGAAGTGTTTGGTAATGTTCCATCGTATCTTAAACCTCTTTCATCAAGTGAAAGTTTTAATGTACCACCTTGATTTCTATCTAAGATAGCGTTCATATCGTGGTTGTAAGTTAAGATTACATTGTCATCTAATCGACCATCAAAAGCACCACGAGAAATAGTTTCGTAAAAACCTAAATCTCTACTTTCGTGTTCAAATAATGAAGCGTACCCACTAACATTGATTACGTCTGAACTTTCATCCATTCGTACTTCGCAGTCGGTAGAGTAAACTCTAATTTCTTTGTTATTTTTCATCTTCATTAATGTTTTCGTTAAGTTCCTCTCTTGATGTAGATTCTCCTAATCGGTTTATAGGTAGCATATTAGATTGCATATAGTAATCCTCAGAAGCACCACCTACACTATTTAAGTCCTCAAGTTTTCTAACTTCGTCAGGGGACATAACACCAATATTAACTAAAGTTCTATAGTAGTCAGCCCTCGCTTTAGAGTCACCTCTAAGGATAGCTGTTAAATTAAATTTAAAGTATTCCGTACCTCTCTTCTTAAATGGAACGAGTTTAGCGTTTAATTCAGATTCAATACGCTTAATCCAAGGAGTAATGGTATGAACCACAAAATCTATCTGCTGTGCTTCAATATTCGAGTATGTGGCGTTTGAAAGGTCGTTTACTAAATGGTTCGGTACTCTAAATAAACGACAAATATCAGATATTTGATACTGTCTACTCTCAATAAATTGAGCTTGATTATTTGGAATAGTTCTAGCTTGGAAATCCATTCCTTCTTCAAGGATAGCTGTTTTACCCGTGTTACTTGTTCCTGAGTAGTTATTAGACCAAGATTCCCTAAGTCGTTTAGCTGTTTCAGGTTTAAGCGTACCTGGGTGTTTAAGGATTCCTCCTAGTTGTGAGCCATTTTTAAAGTAAGCACCAGCGTGTTTATCTAAAGCTAAGGCTATACCTAAAGTTTCAGCAGCCACTTGGATAGGTGATTTACCTTGAATACCATTAGTTGATAAACCTTTAACGTGAATCATATCTATTCCAGCTACTCTACCCGTTTTTGGATAAGAATTACTAGAATCACTTTCTTTTATTTCGTAATAAACTCCCCTTCCCTTCGGAGATATAAAAACATCTACATCATTACATTTGATTGGGTGAAGTCCTACAGGGAAACCTCCGTTGTTACGTTCAATATAAGCATAAAAATTACCATCTAAACTTAAATCTACCATTATCCGTTCAAAAAACATAAACGAGTTGAATAGCGGAGATGGTTGTTGGCTTATAAGAGCGTTTAAAGGGTTGTCAGACTTAACCTTCTTTTGATTATTTTCATCTTTTTCATAAAGCGAAATAGGAAGGGAAGCTATAGTTTCAGACAAAACTCTAACGCAAGACCATACAGCAGCTACTCTAAGAGCTTGTTCTTTAGACACTACCTCACCTGAAGCGTTACCAAAAGCACTTCCTATAATGGTCTGACCATATATGCTTCGCTTCTCTGTATCAGAGGATTTGTCTTTTCTTCTTAAAAAATCAAATATACCCAAATCTGTGTTTTTGTAAATAGTATTACATTAGTAAATAGTAAAAACAACCGAAGTGTGAACTACTTTTCAACACTTTTTTTAATATTTTTTAAATATTTAGCTAATTTCTTGTACACATAACGAGTGCTAACACCATTAATTGTTGCTATTTCTTGTATTTTTAATCCATATTCAAATCTGAGATATGGTATGTTGTCATCTATTTTAAGCAAGTTATCCCATAATTCATCAGGAAGTTTATCGTAATCATCCGAAATAAACGGTGTTTTAGGCTCTCTAAGGCGATAAGTATTATGAAATGGACTCGTAGTACTTAAAACTTGATTCGTGACGATACGAGCCACGAAATAACATAATTGATTTGTTTCGTATAAAGATTGTATAGTTTCCTCCATTTGAGATAGGAGAATAAGAGAAACATCTTGAATTAAATCATCAATAAGATGTAAATCTTTATTATTAGCTAGAACACTAGCACAAATATCTCTTATCGTGCCTTGTTCTTGGACTATTATTTCGTTCTTAGATAAAGAATATTTCTTTTGAGTCATAACCTGAGTTTCCACCATTCTTGTTTTGCATAGCCTCGCTTAATCCCATTATACACGAAATTACACCATCAATCTTTTCATTCGATTTAGATTTATCGGGCTTAATATTTCCAGCAGCATCATAAGTTAGCACGATATTAGACATCATCCACCTGAGTACGGGATTACCTCCGTGTCTTAATTTACCGCTAAGTATAAGTGATTCAAATTCTTTTGTAGCTGGACTCATAGTCTTGTAACCTTGTCCTACGGGAATCATCGGACAACCTTCTTCTGTAAGGTCGATTACAATCTGTGAAGCGTTCCACCTATCGTAAGCTATCATTTGAATATCGTATATCTCGCTTAAATCTCTAATCTTTTGCTTAATGTAATTGTAATCACAAACATCGCCAGGAGTTAGGATAACGTGACCCTCTCTAGCCCACTTTGAATAATTTACCTTATCTCGCTCTGAGCGTTTGTGAGCGTTCTCTTCAGGTATAAAGTTATATGAAATAATATCGTAACCACCATCTTCATCAGGGAACATTAATGAAAGTGAAGTAACATCTCTAGTTGAAGCTAAATCTAATCCAGCGTAACAAGTTTTCCCTTTTAAATATCGCTCATTCACTAGACCATCACACTCCATCCACTTTTCGTCACTAATCCACCTAGATTCGTTGGCCACCCATTGATTAAGGTGGAGTCTACGGAAGGTGTTTTCGTATGAAGGCTCGTTTTTTGCCTTTACTGCTTGTTGCTTCATATACTCTTCGGTGATGATAGTACCATAGCCTGGATTCGCTTTCCTCCAAACCTCTTCATCGAAAATATCATCATCTTTATCAGCCTCGTAAACAACGCCTAAGAATGAATCATCTTCGATACTACCATCAATAAGTCGTTTAGCATAATCGTAAAGTTCTTTACAAATGTGGTCTTTTTGATGACCAGCCCCAGCTGTCGTAATCCCGAGCATCAGCGGTTCTTTCCTAGCTCCCATACTCGTGAGTAACACATCGTAGAGGTCACGATTCTTGTGAGAGTGAATTTCATCCAACAAACAACAAGAGAGGTTTAGACCGTGCTTAGTGTCAGCATCAGCCGAAATAACTTTGTAGTACGAACCATTTTTATCGTAAGTGATTGAGTCACGATAAGTGTTCCCTCGTTTGATAAGTTCAGGTTCTTGTAGTACCATTTGCTTGGCTATACTGAAACTTAATCGGGCTTGTTCTTTATCTGCTGCTGCCGAAACAATCTCAGCTCCTTTCTCTCCATCAGAGAAAAGCATATAGAGAGCCACACCTACCATCAAATTAGTCTTTCCGTTCTTACGAGGGATAAAAACGAAACATTGTCTAAACTTTCTTAAATTAGTTTTCTTTGACTTCCAACCAAAAAGAGGTTTAATGATGTCATCCTTTTGCCAATCCTCAAGGATAAACCTTTGACCAGCTAAATCTCCCTTTACGTGCTGACAAAACATCTCGATAAAATCCACAGCCCTATTAGCTGACTTTTCATCGTAATACCAAATATCGGTATTTATGTTTTTAAGATTATTCATCGTTGTTAAAGAAATTCTCTATTTTAATATCAGGAGTATTAGCGTGGTTCTCTATTGCATTTACTTTAGCTCGACTCGATGGTGTTAGACCAAATTCTTTTAGTAATTGAAAGACTCTAACGAAAGATTGATTAGCTATCTGTACTTCAGGGCGTAGAATAGACTTAGTGTGACCCTCTCTTGATGTTACATCTTGAGTTGGACCTAAGGTATTCACAACCTCTTTAGCTTGTTTATATTCGCTGTAAGCATCACACAGCAATTCTAGTGCCATAGAATCAGCTTGAGTCAATACAGACATATCGTGTAGCAACTCACCTAATTCAACAAAAGCCTTTTGCCCCGTTTCACTCAGCCAAGTTGGTGTAGGAGGAATAAGGGAAGGTAGTTGAGGTTCATTAGGATTAGTCCTATCAGCCCTCAATGTTCCTCGCTGCTTTTTTATTTCTGTTGGTAATCGTTTAGTCATAACTTTCCAAATATACAAAAAAATATTTAATAAACAAAGAAAGAAAGAAAGTAACATAAAGAAAGAAAGAATATACTACTCTTTATCCTTATCCTTATCTTTATCCTAGTAGACCCCATCTTGACCCCATTTAGACCTCAATTAGACCCCATTTAGACCTCTAAAGCCATATCGTCTGAGTATCAGCGAGTTACGTGATATAGTATGCATTGCATAATATAATATTAGGTGATATTACCTATAGAATTAACTTTATCCCTTAAAAACAAAAAAAAAAGCATAAATCTTTTGGTTATTAACAAATGTTTAATATATTTGTATCAGAATTAAGAACCTAAACCTAGAAATTATGAGAACATTTAAAATGACAAAAGAGATTTATAGTAATAAAGAGTTTTTTACTCTTAATCAAGGTAATTCTACTCTTATATCAAGTACTAAAGAAAATTGGTATAATATTATTCAAAGTATGTATTTAAGGTTACTAACTGATAATTGCAATAAAAATTCTAAAATGTATAAAGAATCTTTAAGCCAATACAATTTTATTTGTAATTATTTTAAAATTAAAACTATTTAACTTTTTAAGAGAGCAAGCCACTTGGTGGATTATTAACAGATAAAATTTAATTGAAATGAAAAAAATAGAATTACAAGGCGAAGAGTACTTCACTTACCGCCAAGATGAAAATGATTTAGTGTCAAGTGGAGAATTAACAGGTACTTATCTATTGTGTAAGCACATAAAATGTGAGAACTTTCAAGCAGCTATCTGCATAGATACTAAAGAAGTTTATCTTATTAGTAGAGTACTTTAGCATTACATACAACGCTGCATCGAAGTCCTACCGCAAACCAATACAAGGGTTTAATTTCAATCGGTAGGCAAGTATAACTAGGTAAGCTTAACTTTTTAGGCATCAATTTCTATTACCTAGTTTAGTACGTGAGCAAGCTGCGTGAATGCTGCATTTCAGAAGGTGGCGAAATTGGTAAACGCAGGGGATTCACTCTCCGTAAGTACGGGTTCGAATCCTGTCCTTCTGACTAACTAAAAACAAGAGTAAGATGAATGAACTAGACCACATTTTCGGAGATGTATTAAGCGATTTGGAAAAAGCAACTAAGATTAGAAATATCAAAAGTAAGTGGGAGGAACTCTCTCACCTACTAGATAAAGTTGAATCTATGATAGATGCTAAAGAGATAAATGCGACAGAGTTAATTGCTATCGTAAGCGAGTACAAGCGAATTAAATCTGTTGAAGAATAACGCATTGTATAAGGTGCGTTGCGAAAAATTAAACGAAATAAAACAGATAAAGATATGAATTGGATTAAGAAATTATTTAGTAAAAAAGCAGAAACTAAGCAATGTGATATACACGTTGTTAGCAGTAGTTTAAAGCACACAAT
>Ga0209756_1000840_pt1 | contig 29605 bp, 38 predicted proteins | sample ETNvirenome_6_85_FD_184071 | JGI IMG/M metagenome (GOLD analysis project Ga0209756, IMG submission 184071) | Marine viral communities from the Pacific Ocean - ETNP_6_85 (SPAdes) (version 3) | ecosystem: Environmental > Aquatic > Marine > Oceanic | place: Pacific Ocean | collected 2013-06-19 | reverse complement strand
CTAAAACCTCCTAGGGGGGGGGCTGTTTTTTTGGACCCCACTTGCGCTCAGCGCGCCCCAAAAACGCACGAACTGAGCGCGCCCAGACGCACCAAAACAGCCCGCCGCACGAGCCCTCCGAACTACCTGCTAGCGATCAGGCTGCGACCTACTCAGACCAGCCGAGCGCCCGCGCAATTTCCAGCACGCGATCAGCGTACCCGGCGCACGCATCCGGCCGCAGTCGCGCCCCACGCACACCGCAGTTGTACGCGGCCAGAGCGGCGCGGGCGCTACCCTGCGACACGAGCAGACGCACGATCAGCCGCACCCCTGCGTCAATGCCCTCGACATAGCGGCAGGGCACTTGCTCGCAGTGCAGTCGCGAGATCACCTGCATCGGACCGACCGCGTCGCAGTGCGAGACAGCGCCCGCACTTAGTCGCGACTCGACCCACGCCACGGCGACCGCCAGCCGCGGATCTAGGCCGTAGAGCTCTGCGGCGGCTGACACGTCCAGACACACCACAAAAGCCGTGTCAGCGTCGCCAGCGTGGTCGAATTCCAGAACCGCCGAGCACAGCGGATCGGGGCTCGAGGTCGCTGGCAACGGTGCGCAGAGCAGGGCAGCGACGACGATGGCGGCGCGTGTCATGGCTTTCCCGCTTCGAATCTTTCGAGCGCATGCAGCAGCCGAAACCACGTAGCCTCATCGACGACATAAAGCCGCCCGTGCTGATTGCGGCGCAGCGTCAAGACGTTGGCGGTGCCGTCGAGCCATTCCCATAAGCGCTTGGGCAACTTCTCCTGATGCTTGGCCTCGACCCGCCAGACCTCGTCGCCCAGCTCGATCGTGACGTCGTCTTTCTCATAACCCGCGCCCGATAGCGGCACGCGGCGCGCGACGAATCCGGCGTCTGTGTGAGCGCGAACAATTGCCCGTTCTTCTCGACATCCCTTATCCCTGGATCTGCGTCCGCTCATGAACAGCACATTCGTTGAAAGTCGGTGTCTCGAATCAGCCACACTTCGCCAGTCGCGACACGTCGCAGCGTGACCACGTCGCAGCAGATGCCCGGATCATACCACACCGCCACGATGCGCCAGCGGTCGCCGCTGCCATCCGTCACGGTGCGCGCGGCATCTAGCAGCGCACGAGCCCGCCGCAGTCGCGCGAGGTCGCTGGCGTCGATGGGCGCGCCCAGGCTCTGCACCAGAGCGCTAGCGCTGCCGAAGCGTGCGCTGTGCGTCATTGGCGATCCCACAAGTCGGGCGTCGTGTGCATCGGTGCCGAAGCGCTGGGCATCGTATCCGGCGACATGCGCAAGGCAATCAAGCCCTTCTTTGTCGTGCCGCATTCCACGAATCCCGCGCATAAATAGCAGTAACCCGGATCTTTCTTTGGGCGTGTCTTTCCGCGGTCGACAAACGTCACCATCCCGAGATCGGGTGCTGGCCACTTCCATCGGGTGTGTGACACGGCAGCAGTTATCAGCGCTGACGACAAAATCTCACTCTCGTTTCTGAAAAGACTGTTGACCCAGGCGCCTGCCCACTCGTGTTTTGTAAATTCCGCGAATGGCCACGACGTGACCCAGACAGCGCCTGGCCGCCACAACACGAACGCGCGGCCAGGGGGGCAGAAGTTAACAGCGCCGACCGATTGGCGGTTGTAATGACGATCAGCCAGCCGGCGCGCTTTTGGATCGGCTCGGTGTGATAATTGCCAGAGCGGCGCGCTCATGCGCTGCGCTCGCGTATCACGGCGCACAGGTCGGCGATCGTGGTGCCGATGGCTGCGACGAGGTCGCGGCATTCGATGCCGAGATCCGCGGCGACATCATGCGCAGCCACGCGCCGCGATTCGGCGCGCTGGTCGGCGAGTGCGTCGAGCTGCCGCACCTGCATCTGAAGAAGGTCGATCAGTGTGATTCGGTCCATGGGTCGCGGCTGGTGAGAGTGTGCCCGAAGGCGGTGCGCGGGCCATCGAACTCGACGCGATCGGTCCACGTCGAGCCCTTGCGATTCTTAGCACAGACGATCGCGCGCTCTGCGTCGCGGGTGTGCCCGCCCTCGTCGCGTTCCTGGTGGCAGAACACGACAGCATCAGCGTCTTGCTCTAGGTCGCCCGACTCGCGCAGATCTGAGAGCGTCGGCAGACCGGCGCGCCGCTCGATGTCTCGATTCAGTTGCGCCGCTAGGATGATCTGCACGTTGTGCGTGGTGGCGAGTCGCTTGCCGCCCTTGGAAACCTCGCCAAGCGCTTCAGCTCTGCGCCGCTGGCTGTCGGTATCAATCAAGCCGACATAGTCGACGGCGATCAGCTCGCAGCCCAGACACCTGATCGCGAATTCTATTTCTTGCCTGATGGTCGGCCAGTCGTAGCGACGCGGGCGGCGCACAAAGATCCGATCGAGGTCGTCAGCGGAGAATGCGTCTGTGAGTGCGGCGCGCTGTGCTGGCGTGAGGGGCGCTGTGATCTGGTCGGCGGGCACGCCGCTGGCTGTCGCCCAGAATGCCGCCGCTTGATCTTCTTCTGGCATCTCTAGCGTGAGCAGAGCGGCGCGAAGCTTCGGCTGGCGCTGCACCTGCCCTCGCACAATCTGCCGCAGTAGCGAGGACTTGCCAGATCCTGGCCGACCGGCGATCACGTACTGCCGCCCCGGCGCCCAGACCAGACGCGGCAGCGAGCGCGAATCGATGCTGTCGAAGACGTCGATGCCTGTGCTGTAGTACGTCGCCCCGCCCTCGGCGCGTGCTTCTTCGGCTTCCATCTGTAGGCGCTGCGTGACCCCTGCGAGATGCCGCAGATCGTGCCAGCTTGCAGCGTCGTCGTCGCCTGCCCGCATGATGGCGTCTACCGCTCTGGCGCTGGCGTCGGCTATGTCGACCTCGGCAGCGGTGCCCAGCGCTGTCAACTCGCGCCCCACTGCGACCAACCGCGACAGCACGGCGACGTCTCGAATGCGAGCGCAGGCGCGGCGGGCGGCTGCCCATGTCGGGGCGCGCTCTGACAGCTCGCAGAGATACGCCGACCCGCCCGCCGTCGATTGTGCTGCGCCCAGCGTCAGCAGCACGTTCGCGATCGTGGGCTCGCTGTGCTGCGCGATGGCATCCCAGATGATGCGGTGTGATTCGGTATAGAACCACGCGCGCTGAATGCGCATCAGCTGCCGCTGGGCAAGTCGTGGATTGCGCAGCGCATAGCCCAGCACTGCGCGTTCTGCGTCGGCGTCGCTCAGCATCCTGCATCCCTCAACATGTCGCGGCGGGCGGGCTCTGGCATGGCTTCCCATATGGGCTGCGCGTGCTGACTGGCCCAGAGGGTGCCATCGACGTCGATCAGCCTGTGAACACGATCGCGTGCCACGGGATCTAGCTGCCCCCAGGTGCAGAGCGCTTGGTCTCTGGGCGCTGCGCCGCGGCATTGTGCGACGAGCTGCGGCAGGTCGCTGGCCAGGAAGCGAAGCGGGTGCGCCCGCTCGATCATCCGCGGCGAGTCGAACCACATGCCGATCGCCTTCGTCATGGTGTCAGCCTCGACACCCTGATCGATCAGTGCGGCGATCTGTGCGTCGACCTCGGCAGACTGATCGCTGCGCGGGCGGATGGCGTAGATCGATCGATACCTATCACACCAAAAGAGAGAGAGTGTTTCACACGCGCGCGCGCCCGCGTGCGTGGTTTCTCTCTCTAAGTTTCTTATAATAGTGTGATGCACCTCTCCCCGGGCATTCGATGCACCTGCGGCCGGGCTTTTTATGCACCTCTCCCCGGGCATCGAATGCACCTCTCCCCGGGCATTCGATGCACCTGCGGCCGGGCTTTTTAATGCACCTGCTGCCGGGCATTTTCGAAGGTCACGCGGGGCCAACTTCGTCGCCTTCCAGCCATCGCGATCACGATCGATCAGCCCCCAGGAGTGCAGTCTTTTGACAGCCTCGCCGACTCGATTGCGATGCACTGCGATCGCTTCACTGATCGCCCGTTGTGTCGTGCGTCCTGGGCTGTCCCGCAGTCGATTGATGGCGATGTAGGTGGCCCACGTCGAACAGCTCGCGCGCTCCCGTGTCAGACGCCAGACGGCTGCGTCTTGAATGAGTGAAAAGCTGCCCGCGTCAAGCGTCATCGTCACACCCTGGGATCGTCGTCTGCTGCACCTGCGCATCGTCATCGAAGAGCGGCGCCGTGTAGGGCTCAGCCAGCCGACGACATGCTGCGGCGTGCGTGTATGGGTCCACCTCTGCGCCGATGAATCGCCGCCCTTCTAACTGGCACGCTCGCGCGGTGGTCGCTGCGCCCGCCGTCGGGTCACAGACGAGCGATCCCGGTTTCGTGTAATCTCGCACGAGCGCTCGCATGCTATCGGTGCGCTTTCCGCCGACTAGCTGGCGGTCGCCGCGGCCGGTGTAGATATACGCTCCGCGCAGCGTGCCCCAGCGCGCAAACTCACGATTGCGCGGGCGGGCGCAGCACAGGAAAGTTGTCCATGAACTAGGACCGTCGCCGGTCAACCTGACCCGGCTGCCTATCTCGACGAGCGGCAGGGGTGGAAACACGTAGAAGCCCGCAGCATCGAGCCATTTTGACCACGAGCTCCACAAAATATGATCGGTCAGGCTAACGATCCAGCCGCGGCAGCGCGGGGCGATGAACTCGACACAATCGCCGACGTCGTCATCAGTCCAGAATGGGAAGTTGATCGCGCGCGTCGTCATGCGGTCACCGTAGGCCGGGTCGTGCCGTCCATCGCCGCGCGTTGCGCCATCGTGCCCGCCGTGCGTGCGCTCTGAATAGGGCGCGTCCAAGATGCAGGCGTCAAAGGCTTCGACATCGCACAGCACGTCTTGATATCTCCCCAGCCGCAAAGCCCAGCCGTCGCCACTGCTCGACATGATTCGACCCTCTGTGTTACCTCGATCCCAGGTCGCCACATGCGACCAAGGAGCGCGGGCAGGTGGTTTAGCAATCGTCTCTGTCCGCGCTTCTGCGTTAGGCTGCACGCCGCGGCGCGGATCTGTCAACAACTTGCAAAGATAGATCTGCGCGTGCATGCTGTGCGGGCTAAACCACCCCGAAACGGAGACGACATGTCCGCACCTGAAACCATCTCGAGCGCCCTACATAGCCTCGCGCATGCCACCCTTGATCGCTGGTTTGCGCGCATCGGCATCGACGTCGACGGCATCATTCAAAACGGCGCCGGCAGCGTCATCGACCCGCCGTTGCTGCGCGGCGAAGCGGCGATCTGTTACTCGGAATTTTGGGGCGCTGACCTAGCGCACCTGGGCACAGCGTCGCGCATCTCGCCAGCGGTCGCGCGGCGGTGCGAAGACGCGCACCTGCTCGCCGTGGCGCGCGGCACGTTCCGCCCTGTGATCCACCCCTCGACGGAAAGCACCACCACGCAGCGCCAGATCGCCGCCGCGCTGGCTTGTGGTCTCGTCGCCCAGCTCGCGCCGCCACACGTCGATGGCGGCGAGGTCGCGATCTGGTCTGACACAGACACGCCCACGAACGACGGCGACGATCACGCATATCGCATCCGCGCCGGTGGTCGCGAGATCACGGTCTACGAAACGGCCGACGATGCCGCGATCGTCATCTGGGAGATCTGGATGGCTTGGCCAGGCGCCGCACGCGATGCCCGCATCGATCGGGCGTTCTATGGCTGAAGGTCCGATCTATAATATGTCGATCGTGGAGTACCACGCCCGCGAAGAGCTCTCATCGAGCCAGTTGAAGCGCGCAGAGATTGATCCGCGACTGGTGCGCGTGCCAACTCCGATCAGCGCAGCGGCGCGCCGGGATGGCGATCGATTGCACTGCGCAATTTTGGAGCCTGAGCAGGTCGCGGTGCGCTATGTCGTGGCGCCAGATCCGGCGCACTATCCCGAAGCGCTGCGCACGGCGGCAGACATGCGCGCCGCGCTGAAGTCGGCTGGGGTGCGTGGCTACTCAGGCAAGCCCGTCGCCGAGCTGGTCGCCATGGTGCGCGACTCTGTGCCGAATGCTGTGCTGTGGGATGACGTGCTGAGCGAACACGGCGCCGACGCCGCTGGCAAGGAATTCGTCAGCGCTGAAGAGTGGCGGCAGATGGAACGGGCGCACGATGCCGCGCGAGCGCATGCGGCTGTGACGGATCTGCGCATCTTCGAAGGTCGCGGCCGCGCAGAGACGTCGTGGTTTTGCGATCTGCAATACGACGAACACCCGCCGCTCTTCGGGGTGCGCTGGGCTGTGCGTGCGCGCCCCGACTGGATCGCTGAATCTGGGCGCGTGGTCGACGTGAAGACATGGCAAGGGGGGCGACCGCTGCGCGCGTTCTATGCTGACGCCGAGCGTTACAGCTACGACCTATCCGCCGCTCTCTACCTCGACGTGCTGCGCGGCTGTGGTGAAACGGTCGGCCCGTTTAGCTGGCTCATTGTCGACAAGTCGACGCTCTGCGGACCCGTGCGCATCGAGCTGGCGACGATTCCAGACGACTGGATCGCGGCTGGTCGGCGCAAGATTCACCGCGCGCTTGAGGCCATCCACGACCATCAGCAAAACCCGCACGCATGGACGCGACTGGCACAGCGGGATCATATCGCAGAGCGCCCAGCATGGGCGAAGGGGTGAACATGCAATCAGACGAAGTAGGGCAGCTAGTCGCCGCGCTGTGCCAGGTAATGCGCAGCGTCGGTTATGTCAGAGCAACAGGCCGCAACGACGCGCAGCGTTACAGCTTCACGAGTGACGAAGACTTGGCCGCCAGCGTGCAGCCTGCGCTTGTGGCGTGCGGCGTCGTTGTGGTGCCGATCTCTGTGCGTGTCGCCGAGTCACAGATCACGACCACCCGCGGCGCAGTTCTTCAGCGCGTGATCGTCGAGCAAACGTGGCGAGTGGCGCACACCAGCGGCGAGTTCATGACGCTGGAGATCTGCGGCGAAGGCTGCGACTCGATGGACAAAGCGACCCCCAAGGCGTTGACAGCGTGCCGCAAGTATCTGCTGCGGCAGCTTCTGTGCGTCCCCACTGGCGACGATGCCGAGGTCGCGGCGGCGGTCGCGGCAGCGCATGCGCCAGCGGTCACACATAGCCCGCTGGTCGCTGGCTTGCTGCAACGTCTCGACGAGATGGCGCGCGAGGGGGTGCCACACACGCAGCGAGCCCGCGCCAAGATAGAGCAGGTTGCGCCGAGCGGAGACGACGACGTGCGCGACCTGTGCGGCAGCGTCATCGACTGGATCAATTCACAAGCGGAGTAGAGACATGGTTAACAGGGCAATTCTGATCGGGAATCTAGGCGCAGACATCGAGCTGCGGCACACGTCGAGCGGCGTGGCTGTCTGTGAGCTCCGCGTCGCGACCTCGTCGCGCAGCAAAGACGCGGGAGAGCGAACCGAGTGGCACAGCGTGCAGGTGTGGGAACGACAGGCCGAGACGTGCGCGCAGTATCTGTCCAAGGGCTCGCGGGTTTACGTCGACGGCATGATCCAGACGCGCGAGTACACCGCGCAGGATGGCACGCAGCGACGCAAGACAGAGATCAAGGCACACCGCGTGCAATTTCTGGATCGCCGCGACGAGTCACCGGCAGCGGCGGCGGCGCCCCGCAGCACGCCGCCAGCGGCGGAACGCAGCACAGCGCCACGCGGCACAGTGCCCGCGTCGAAATACCTGAGCGATGACGAGATTCCGTTCTAGGGCGCAGCTACTCGCCAGCGAGGTCGTGCGGATCAACGGCTGGCGGTGGCTGCCTGGAATGCGCACGCGGGCGGGCGGCGTCTGCGTGGCTGTCGACGTCGTGGCGCAGCGCATCGAGGTCGTGCAGGAGCACGCGCGCACGGTGTCGATTCCCACCACATGGTACCGCGACGCCGATGGCGACGCAGTGCGGCATGTGCTGCCCGACCTCGACGACGCTGGCACGCGCGGGCATCTGCTAGAGCTGGTGCGCGTGCGCTGGGACTGCGACGATCTGTGTGTGGTGCATGATGCCACGACGCCCGCGCGCCCCTGGGCTGTCGTGCGGCAGGGGCGCGAGCTGGTGTCGCACTGCACGAGCGAAGCTGCTGCGCTGGTGCAAGCGCTGGCGCTGCATGCGTACCACTAGCGGCGTGCGCTTCGTTTCACTCTTCGACGGCTGTGGCATGTTTAGCGAAGCGCTGCGCCGCTGTGGCATGACCTGCGTGGGCGTGTCTGAAATTGACAAGCACGCCGCCGCGGTCGCGCGCTATCATTACCCCACAACCGCAGAGCTTGGCGATGTCACAACTGCAACTTTTCCAGCCTGCGATCTCATCGTCGGCGGCTGGCCATGCCAAGGCAACTCAGTCGCTGGCTTGCGCGCTGGACTGGATGACCAGCGAAGCGGACTCTTCGCAGAGATCATTCGCTGCGCTTCTTCGACGGCTGCCCGCTGGCTCGTGCTGGAAAACGTCACTGGTCTACTGTCAGTCAACGCAGGCCGGGACATGGGCGCCGTCGTCGGGGCACTGGCAAAACTCGGGTATGGCGTATGCTGGCGCGTGCTTAACGCTCAGCACTTCGGAGTACCACAGCGACGCCGTCGACTCTTCTTTGTCGCATATCTTGGAAACGTGCGGCGTGCCGCAAAAGTACTTTTTGAGCCCGACTGCGTGCGCCGGCATTCTGGATCGCGCTGGGCGCCGCGGGCGGGCGCTGCCGAAGGTGCTGGATCTGGCACTGCGAGCGCAGGCAACTCGAGCCCCGCAGAGCTAGCCGCGTGGTCGATGCCGCTGGTTGTCGACGCCGTGCAGATCACCAGCCGCGACAATCGCAGCAACCCGCAAGCGGGCGATCCAGCGCCGACGCTCGCGCACTGGTCGCGGCTTCTGGCCGTCTCCGCGCCGAGCGATCCAGCGCCGCCACGGCGGTTAACACCGCGCGAGTGCGAGCGCTTGCAGGGTCTGCCGGATGACTGGACCCGGCTGGGGCGCGACACGGCTGGCGGCGTCGTCGAGATGTCTGACACGGCGCGGTATCGCATGATCGGCAATGGCGGCGCCGTGCCCGTCGTCGAATGGATCGGCCGCCGCATCGTCGCCGTTGACTCTGGTGTGGGTCTGTAACTTGACAGACACGGTCTGTCAGATTATAGAGAGGGAGTGCGCAGCTTTTGGCGCATGCCCTCACACCCCACGGAAACACAATGAACACGATCACAGTGAACGGCGAGACCTATCCCGACGACGGCCCGCACGCCGCACTGATGGCGCAATTTATGCCGCCTCCGAAGGTCACGCGCGACGCAGAGTGGCGCCTGTTCCGCGACTGGGCATTTGAGCGCAGCATCACAGCAGACGGCATGGAATGCGTTCTGATCGCCTTCGATAACTGCTGCGCTCAAATGGTGCTAGGCGGTCGCGCCCGATCCTTCGCTGACCTCGACGAGATCGCGAAGCGGCTGCGTCTGGATCGATAAACCCCCACGGGGCGCAAGCCCCACACCCCACGGAAACACAATGAACGACGAGCACACAATCACGCTCACCAAGCTACAGGCAGAAGAAGTGCTGCACTGCGTCGCAGCGCTGCGCGGATCCGAGTTGCTGTCATATGAAGACCCCGACGCATTCGCAGAGATCCAGCGCGCGACAATCACGACCACGCCAGAACCACAGATCCGCGCGGGCGTCTGCGCGCTCGCCTGGATCGCTGAAGGTCTCACGGAACTGGCATGGGCCGACGAAGCAGAGGAACGCGCTTTTGCGCTGCGGCCGGCTGGCTTCAAAGGTGGCGGGATTGGCTATCAGAAAAGCATGCTGAGCGCAGCGCGCAAGCTGGCGGTGTGGGCATGACCGCGCCGCGCTGGATCTTCTCACCCAAAACGCTCGTGGAGGTCGATGGCGTGCGCCGCTTCTTCGTCACCGCAGAGTGCCCAGAGTGCGGCGCGGCGAAGCTGCTCCCATTCGGCGGCTGGGATTCGCTGACGTGCGCAGGCTGCGGCGGTCACTACGGGCGGGCAGTAGCACGCCGCCGCGATGATGCGGGCCGCCCTGGGCCATCTAGGGACGTCGAAACCGATCGCATTCTCGACGACATCGCCGAGCGTTTGACGGCCGAAGGCGTATATCCTAGCGCGGCTCGAGTTGCCGCAGAGTGGTCCCGCTTCATCGGCGAGCGGCGCACACCTGCGGCTGTCGAGAGTCGATGGCGGCGCCGCTAGTCGCCACTGCCCTCGCCACTGCCGAGCGCTGGCGGCGGCGAGGGTAGCGACAGCGCGCCGCCAGTGGCATCGCGGATCTGTGCGTCGATGATAGCGGCGGCGATATCTGCCGGCGTCGACCGCGTGGCCTCACTCACCAGGGCGGGACCGCCAAGCGACCCGCCTGCGATCATGGCGAGCAGAAGCGGCCAGCGCCAGCGCTCAGGAATCAGCGCGACCCATCGGCCTGAGGTGGTCGTGGCTGCCGACCTCGGCGCGCGGGTCTCGACGGAATCAAGGCGCCGCTCTGCGGTGTCCATGCGTGACAGCAATCCAGGCGAGCCGTCGAGCCTTCCACAGATGGCATCGCGGATCTCTGTAACCATGACAGACAGAGCGGCGATCTGCGGGTTCTGCGCTGGCGGTATAGTCGGCATCAGTCAGGCGGGCATAGGAGCAGAAACACGATCAGGGCAGCGGCGAGAATCCACACTGCGATCCAGGCGCTGCGCTCGTCGCTGAGCATATCACAGCCCCGCCAAGCTCGGCGCCGAATCTGGCGGCGTGCTGTGCAGCGAGCGCGGCGCGTGGCGTCGTCTATCACTCATCATCGGGGAGACGAAGTGTCGGCAGCTCGACGAGCGGCACGCGGGGCACAATCTCGAGACGTCCGCCGCCCTCGTCTGCATGCGCAGAGATCCGAACGGATAACTCGCCGAGAAGCGGGATCGAGAATTTCACACCGCTCGACACGGTGACGCCCAGATTCGTCGAGGTCGTGCATTGCATGTCAGCCAGCGTGCCAGTGCACTGCACGCGCGCCAGCGTGTCGCCGTCTGCGTCCTCGACGATCAGCCACACAGCAGCGGGCACTTTTGCGGCGGCGATCTCTAGCATCTGCTGCGGAGCTCCACACGCAGAGACAACCAGTGCGAGCACTGCTGCGCCCCGAATCATACGCCGCCCCAGGTGCGCTGTCCTAGCGGCGACATGATGCCGACATGTATCGTCTGCGGGCTGGCCGGATAGAAGCCCAGCGACATCGACAGCGCTGCGCCCAGCGGCGATCGATACATGGATCGCATTTCGTCGCGGGCTTTGACATCGTCGCCGCCGATGATGTCCAGATCGACGGCGCATGCATGCGGATGATCGCTGGCTGGTCCGCTACTGCTGACTCGTGAATTCGTCGGCCAGCTGCGGAACCAATTCCGGCAGGAAACGGGCGACGATGCGCGGCGGCGCACTAGCTCGGCGATAAGGCAGAGGCACGCGGCAGCCTGAAAAGCCCAGACGGGCGGCCACATTTGCCCTTGTTCCCAGCCAAGCGACGTGGCCACGGCGACACCCTGGCTCGACGGTGTCAAAACCTCCGAGCCGCTGAAGTGCTCGACGCCCGAAGCCTTGAGAAAATCATCCATCGCCGCAGCGGGCGACGCCGCCATCTTGGCCGCATAGGGCCACGGGTCAACGACCTCGCCGCCGAGCTGCGTGATCGCAATTTCCAGCGCTCTGATTCTGTCGCTCGGTTTCATGTGTCACCAGTAGCAGAGCGCCCTCTATGGGGCCACGGTGGAGATCGCAGGTTCCCAGACGCACCACGCGCCAAGGTAGGCGTCGCCGCTGATGGCACGCCACCAAATCGAGATCTCGAAATCGTCGCCGGGAGCGATGCCAGACGGAAGCAGCACATGATCCGCGACACCCGTGGCGACATCGTCGACATTCAGCGACACGAGAGATCCCGTGTTGTCGCTGGCCTTCGCCCAATTCCAGGCGCCGAAGGTCGTCGTCTGGCCATACGACCCCGCAATCGTCACCGTGCGCACGCCGATCTGAATCTCTGCGTCCTGAATCATGACCCGGCCGCGCAATCCGCCGCGCGCTGCGAGCGTCGTTCCGCTGGTCGCCGCTGTGACATTCGCCGACGCTGGCACGACATCAGGCACAGAGAAGATCAGCCCACGCGCCGCGCATGACCAGTCAGTCGAATCGGTCCAGAGCATTCGGGCGGGCTCTGTCGCAGACGTCTCTTCGCTGCGGGCGTGCGATGTCAGCACTTGCCCCCGGTCGCCGTAGCAGGTGCGATCCAGATGCACGACGTCACGCAGCACCTGCGTCAGCACCTGCCCAGAGCGCGGCGCGCCGCCGCCGAGCATCTGCACAAAAGGGTTCACCTTCGGAATTACTGCGAAGCCCGTGCTGCTCGTCGATGTCGTGTCGGCGTTGCGGGCGCTGATGCCGTGCGCCAGCATTGAAGAGACATGCGTGCGGGCTGTCGCCGAACTGCTGCCGATGTCGCCGTGCTGGATCTCCGCGTACAGGTGCGCGGCTTCGTCGCTGGCGAGCGGGTCGCTTTCGAGCGTCTGGATCGCGACTGGTCGACGAATGCCTGCGCCAAGCAGCTCGCCGCCAGAGACGTCTCGGCATGTCAAATTGTACGCGCCCACGTCTGCGTATCTGTGCGCCAGCGCACGAGCGTCGAGAATTGCGCCAGGATCGGGCATCGCAGAGCGGCGCGCCGTGGCGTCTGTGGCGATGCTGCGCGACTGGCTGGCGGTGCTGGCGCCGTCATCCCAGACCAGATCCGCCGTGGCTGTGATCTCTTCTCTGACACCGTCGCCGAGTGCGCTGGCATGCTGGCACGTATAGACGGGCGCGACAGTGAGCGCCGATCCGAATTGCTCGCGCACCGGAGCGATCACGCAGGAGATCGGCTTCGTCACTGTGCTCTGCTCGCTGTCGTCTCGCCAGAGCCCGTGTGTCGGCAGATAGGGAACAGCCCACCCACCGACGTTCTGTGTGCGCTGCGACGTCATCTGATGCGCTGTCGGGCGCAAATTGGCGATCGGCACACAGCGCCCCGCGATATGGCTGAGCGCTGCGATCAGGTCATTTCCAGACGCTGCGCCCGCCGCGCTGCCGGCCTTCCGCGACACGGGCAGATCTGCGGGCTGGCTCTGCGGGTTAAGCGGCTTCATGTAGCGATCTCTTGGATGCTCACGCCGTGGATCTGAATCGTGCCGCATTGCCAGATCTCAAAATCGGGATCTGTCCTGATGGCTGATTCCGTCTCGATCGGCGGATGAATAACGAAGCTCACGTAGCTGTGCCCAGCGCTGGGCGAGTCGATATCAGATGGCCGGATCTGCACGACGCCGCGCCACTGCGGCGACCAGCTCGTTGCGCTATCGACATCGATCGCGGTGTCCGCATTCCCTGGCCAGAACACCCAGCGATGATAGGCGCCTGGGTTAATGCCGAGCGTCTGAAAGTGCTGCCCGTCTACAATGCGCCGCCCGCCCTCGTGCCACTCGTCGACGGTGCCCTGTCCATAGCTGGGATCTTGAATGCCGACGCGACTCAAGATCGCGAGATACACGCGGCACGATTGCAGCTCGTCGCCATCACCTGCAAATCCCAGGTCAACACCGCGGGCGCTGCCGAGGTCGATCGTTAGATCTACGGGCTTCGCGTCTTCGCCTGTCGGCGATGATGTCCCGATGCGCTGGTAAGAACTCGAGCCCGTGATCGTGGTGTTGAACGATGCCGCGCCTTCGCTGTCGATCTCAAGATTCCGCATCGGGCTATGTGGCACGAGCCCGCCGCCAATGGCTGCGAAGGCGAAGACGTCGACGTCTGCAAGCTCTGTCGCGCAGGTCACGATCACGCGCAGCGATGTCGCGCGAGCGCTGAGCGGCCAGTCGCCCAGACACAGCGCCAGCGGTACAGTCGGCGGCGATGACAGCCGCAGGCCGATCCCTTCGGGCGAATTGCCTGCGACGCCAGCGACCTCGCACGCGGGGCCTAGCAGGCCGGTGTCTGTAGATGGCGGTGCGCTGCCGCTGGCCGCCGTCGGGCCTAGATAGTACGCGACCGCATGCCGCTTCAATCGCGACGAAAGCAACGTTTCGGCATTGCTGCCGAGGTCGACGCCCATGCCAGCAGATAACGAGCGCTCGTCGTTCGTGATCGTGGTGTCATCTATCGGAAGCCAGGCCATGCTATTCCCAGAGATAGGCGGGCGCCGTTGCGAGCTGCCAGCCGAGGTCGTCGCGGCTGGCGGCGGGCTGGTCGCTTTCCAGACTTAGCGCGATCTTGTCGCCGACATTCGGCACGAGCGCGCCGCCGCCATCCTGCGCAGCGCTTGAAAGCGTCATCGTGTCTCCGCTCCCCGTTGCGACGGTGCCGCGGTCGACGGTCGATCGTAATGTCCAATTCTCGTCGAAGATGTCGATCTTCGCTGAGCTGAAAAAAGACTCCGCGTCGCTGCTGAATGCCGCGCTTGTGTAGACGCTCGGTTCTAGGTCGAAGACCGTAGAGCTCGTGACGCTCGCCACGACGCCAGAGGCGCCCCAGTTGCGGCGCGGCGTGCTGGCGGTGTCGCCATAGATCAGCACGTGCAGCGTGTCGCGCGGCACGCCGATCGGGCGCATCTCATGAACGCGATCGACGACCCGCCCGATCTGCGAAGTCATCGTCCCGCCGTCGTCTGCGGCATTCGGCAGACCCGGCAGCGTCACAGAGACGAGGTCGCCGATCTGCGCGCTGTAGTCTGGCGAGACGTCGACAGTCAGCCGGCCGGCTATACCTCTGTTCAACTGCATCAATCGACCCCACCGCGCAGCGAGCGCGGCTTCTGTGGCATCGTCGACGGCGGCGGCAAAGGGGCACTCGATGCGCAGGCTGCGACCTTTGACACGCTTGAAGGTCGCTTGGATGCCGCTGCCCGTGGCGCGAATGACTGTCTCGACCCGCGACTCTGGCACGAGCGCAGAGCGCCACGGGCGATCATAGCTGATCGAGACACTCTCGACGGCTTCGGCGGGCGACAGTCCCAGCGCGACAGTGATGCGCCCGTCAGCGACTAGATCTGATTCGCTGAGCGTTGCGAGCCCGCTGGTCTCTACCGCGGACAGATCCGACAGCCGCAGTTGTCCGCTCGTCGAAGTGGTCAGCGCTAGCGCATAGGTCTGACACAGCCGATCGATCCAGTCGCCTAGCGTCGCCTCCGTCTCTGGCAGTAGCGCCAGCGTGCCGCCGTCGATGCCTTCCGCGTCGAGCCGATCGCCGATGTCTGTGAAGGTCGCCAGATCCAGGCGCGCGATCGCGATGCCGAGCCCATATGCGGCGGGCGCGTAGTCCCACGCCCCGTTAACTAGATGCGTGCCCGTCGACGTGAGCACGGTCAACAACGCATCGATCGGGTTACAGCGCATCAGCCGCGGCACACTCGGCACCCATGCGTTGCTATTCATCGTGCGCGGCCAGTTCACCGGCCCGCAGACGTGACAGATCGGATCACGCGGTGTGCCGAAGAGTGACCCAACGGCGTCAGCTTCGAAGTCACGCGGTGGAATTGTGCGCAGCGTGCCAGCGGCGTCTTCGTAGATGCGGTAACGCCAGGCGCGCGGGCTCGCATACAGCACGACGCCAGCCGAGACGGGATCGTTAAAGTCTGCCCAGACTTCGCCACTCTCGGCGCGCTTGACCATGGGATAGGTTGACACCGTGTCCAGCTCTGTCGCGCGCTCATATTCCCAGCGCTCGACGCCACTGCCATCGACAGAGATCGCGGCGGTGCCGACCTGCGTCACCTGATAGGCGCACAGTTCGTCAAGCGCCCAGACAATCGCACCAGCGGGCGGCGGCATCGTGAGCAGGTAAAAGCGCGCCGCGGCTGTCAGTAGCGGTGTTTCTGTCTCCGCATTCTGCGACGTGCCAGCGGCTTCTCCGAGTAGCTGCCGCACTGGTCGCAGCAGCTCACTCGCCACGGCGACACGCTGCACGGTGCCAAGCTCAGCGAGCTCTACTGACTCGCCGAGCCCAGCATACGCGGGCGTGCGGTCGCTGTGGCTGGCGCTGGTCGGCGGGTAGACATAGGCGCGCACGATCTGCCCGACGACGCTAGGCAGGCGCCCATAAATGGCGGCACCTGCGGCGATGGGGCGCGCCTCTGTACCCAGCACGCCACGCACGCACGGCGTGCTTGTGTACGTGGTGACGCCGTCGACGGTCGAGCTCGTCGCAGAGCCGTCGAAGAAGATTGCTTCTAATCCGCAGATCGCTGGCTGCGCTGCATCAGTCGGCGCCGCCGCGGCTTCGCCCGCATAGATCGCAGCGCTGAACGTGTCGACGCTGGCATCTGCCGAGCTGATCGACGTGGCGAGCGTGACAGCGCCCGCGATGGCTTCGCGATATGTCGGCGCCTGGATGGCGGCCAGCCCTGCGGCGTGTGTGTGGTGCGTGAATTCAAAACCGTCGACCTTGGCGATTCCGCCCGTCGAGCGGATGCGTTGACCTGCCGACGAGGTCACGCCGACGAGATCGCGATTCCAGCGCGCCGCGGCGCGTGCGCCCGTCACCCATAACGGGATCGAGTCGCTGATCCGATTGTGGTCCTCGACGCGCGCAGAGATCGCCGCTGTGACGCTGGCGACTGTGACATCAGCGACCGCGGCGCGGAAGGTCGCCGAGCCTGCCGCGACCTCGGCGAGCGTGTAGAAGCCATCGCCCACCACGCCGCTCGCGCCCTCGACATAGCACCGCGCCCCGATCTCGTCGCTCGGCGGCGGCGTCGCCATCGTCAGCAAAAAGGTCCCGTCAGCGAAGCCTTGCGCCGCGGTCGCGGCGAGCGTCTCACCGACATCTCCCCAGCCATCGACCTCGACGGCGAAGACGTCAGCCATTGTCGCGCAGCGTCAGCGAGACAGACCAGATCCGCCGCGCGCTGGCGTCGCTGCAAAGGGGCTCGAGTTCGTCGAGACCTTCCAGCATGTAGGCGCTTCGATAGGTGGCGGCGTCTGTGAACACGCGCAGCTCAGGCGCGGCGCCGTTGACGGCAGAGCGGCACGCGGCGAGCAGATTGGCAAGTATGCAATTCGGATCCGCGGCGTCCCGGCCGGCTGCGTCTGCATAGGTGGCGAGCGCGGCGGCGTCTGTGCGAATGTCGGCGACATACACAGCCGGAAACGTGAGCGCTCGGCGTGTCAGCGTAGCGCCCCAGGTGCGCAAAACTCGCGCGCTGCCGTCGATCGACTCCGAGACGCCCACGTTTGCATTGAAGGGCCACCGCTCGTCAGTCGCCGCGCGCTGGCGTGGCGCCCATGATCCAGCGCACTGGAAGTCAGCCAGCTTCGTCGCCAGCGTTGTGATGATGACGCTCGACGATGCAAAGCCGAATTGAGCGGCCACGGTCGTCGATGGCGTGCCGCCCGCATCAGTGAAGACCAGATCCAAGTTGGCGGTGTGCGTCAGCGACCAGCCAACCAGCGCGGGAACTTGCGCGCCATAGGGCCACAAATACTTTGCCGTGAGCGTCGCGCCCGTCGCAGCGCTCAGCAGATCGGCGAGCTGCCCTTGCGTCGAGTCGCTGGTTGCCCAGAATGCGGCGGTATCATCCCAGCCCCAGAAGTCGCGCCCCAGCGAAGACGCTAGATCAATGGTGCCGCTAACTGTGCCGTCGTCATAGTCGACCTGCCCACCGATCTCAGGCTTCCAAGCGATCCGCGGATACTCTGGAAAAGTGGTCATACTGCCGCCAGGGCGCCGGATTCGAGACGCTCGACGAGCGCACGATCCCAGGCGCGGGCGGGTAGGCCGGCGCCGAAGGTCACGTTGTAAACATTTTGCGACGTGCCGCTGCCGCCTGCGGAAGACTCGGCAGCAGAGCGCGCCGCCGCCCGCTTTCCGCCGCGGTGCGATGCTGATGCGCTGAGCGCTGATCCGAGTGTCGTGGCCGCGACACCTGCGGCGATCAGCCCTGCCGCCTGCGCAGGCGTCGCGGTGACGGGGTTCACTGGACTCGGGATCAACCCGATCGCACCCAGGCCAATCGCCGCAGATCCCACGGACGTTAGAATGTCACCCAGTACCCCCTTGATCACGTCGACCGCTTTTTTACCCCCTGGCACGAACGCCTGCCCCAGCGCCCGCCCCATCGAGCTGAACGCGCCGCCGACCGCCGCCGCGGTCGCACTCGCCAGCGACCCGACAATGTGTTGGTTGCGGTCAAGAATCGCCTGCTGTGCGTCTGTCTGTCGCAGTAACTCCGCCTGCGCATATGCCCAGGTATCGCGCAGTCGGTCGGTGGCTGCCGCCTGCGCTTGATCGATCGCGGTGCTGACGTTCGCGAAGATCGCTTGCATCGCTGCCGCGGTCGACTGCGCGGCGCCTTCGCCCACTGCCCCCGAAAAGGCGGAATGCATCGCGGCGAAGCCGGCGCCTAGATCGGCCGTGCTGTCGCTGGCCATGCCGACCGCCTCAGTGTATCGGCCGATCTCTGGCGTGACAGCGGCGAGGTCGGCACGCGCCTGCTGCATCTGCAAGTTGTTTTCTTCGATGACCGCCGTGAACATGCTTGCAACTTGCGAGGCTCCGAGCTGGGTTTCGCCCCATGCTTGCAGCTCGCGCACGACATCTTCGACGACGCCCGCGCTGCGGATCATCTCGTGAAAGGTCGCTTGAACCGGGTCGCCCGCATCGCGCGTTATAAGCTGGTTCATGCGGTACGCATTCGCCAGCGCGCGATCTAGAACATCTTCCATCGCGGCGACGCCCGCAGCGCTAAGCCCGGCAAATTCTCCGAGCCGCGTGAGCCCTTCGCCCTCCCCGAATTCTTCGGCGAACGCGCGACCCGCTAGGCGGGCGCGCTCTGTCTGGATCTGAAACTCGATCATCTCGCGAGCGGCGGCGACCGCCTGCCTATTCAAAACCGCAAACCCGCGCAGCGCGACTTCGCGCAGCCGCTCGCCGAGCCGCATGCTAGTTTCGTCCAGCACCTGCGCTATTGCCTCGTTCTCGGCGAACATGGCGGTTGCATTCTCGACGGCATCAGCCTCGTCATCAAAGCCCAGCCGCAGAAGATCCGTCTGCCCGCGCAGGTTGCGCATCACGTTTTCGAGCGCTTCGAACTCTTCGGTTGCGCTTTCATTACCGCGGGCGACGTCTTCGATCGCGTCGAGCAGGCGTTGATTCAGCTCGCGCGCCGTCTCGCGTGCCTGCGTCTTCAATTTTTCGACGGCGGTGACGGTGCCGATTACCGCGACCGCGGCAGCCGCGGCTGCCTTGCCTGCAAGCCCCAGCTTGCCGCCCATCCGAAGAAGTTTTGAACTTAGCCCAGCGGTCTCCGAGGACGCTCCGCCGATGCGCTCGGCTAGCGCGGACATCTGCGACATGAAGCCATCAGCGCTGCCCGCGGCGTCTTCGGTGGCATCCGCCGCCGTCACCGCTGCGCCCGTGAAACTCTCGACCGCTTGTTTTGCGAACTGCACGCCACGCGCATCGATGTCGATGACCAGTCCGATGCGGTTAGATGCCATCAGGCGACCCCCTGCATACCGCGGGCGACGTATGCGCCCACGTCCCGCACGCCCTTCGCGCGGGCTTCGGTTTCGAGATGGCTGCGACACTCTGCGACGACATCAGAGATCGCGGCGTCGAGGTCGCGGACATCAGCGAAGAGCGGCGCCGACAGGTCGCGCATCGTCAGCCAGCCGCGATCGAGAAACACGCGCGCGTCCGCCGCATGATCCCAGCGATCACAGAGCCCGCGTGCACGGTCGCACTCGCAGAGCTCTGTGCCACACAGCGGCGGTCGCTCGCTGGCGGGTAGCCCGCGGCAGTCATCGCGAAGCACGATCCCGCGGGCGTAATCCATCAGGCTGCTTCGACGTTTCCCACCGCGGGATCTTCATCTTCCACGCCCAGCGCTGCGCGCGTGACAGCGGCGAGGATAGATTCAGGTAGGCAATTCGCCCATGCGTGGCGCTCTGCCTCGTCGCTGGGCAATGCCGCGCCGTCGATCGTGGCTGTGATGCTGATCAGATGGTTGGCCACTAGCCCGACGACGGCCGACGCCGTGCGCGCGTTGTCGCCTGAGCTGGCGTCTGCCGCATAATTCAGCCGCTCGACGGCGCCGCAGACGCGCACCCGCCCGCTTACCTGCGAGCCGTTGTAGTCCGCGACGAATGCGGTGCTTGTCTGAATGTCGATCATTAGGCGTACTTCCACACGTATGTCAGAGCATCAGTCGTATCGCCGAATTGCTGCCGCACTGCGCGGCCCGTCAGGCTGAACATGCGCGCGCCGCCGTCGGTCTCGCGTGTGGCATCGTATTGCACGAAGGGCATGCTCAACTCTACATAGCGACCTGTGCCCGTTGTGATCTGGATCGTGACGTCGAGAAAACCGCGCTGGCTGAAGTAGCCCACGCAGATATCCTCGGCGATGGCTGACGAATCAGCAAAGCTGAGCGTCACCGAAATTGCATCGTCATAGAAGACAGGCGAAACCCCCCAGCCCTCGGCCGCGCTGGGATCTTCGATGCGGGTAATGGTGGGAGCTAAATCGACCTCGATCGTTCGCAGGCGGGTCGTCGTGATCGCGGTGCTTCCAGAGTCATCGACATAGTTCACGGTGACAGTCGCGCCCTTCACAACGACGGGATCGACACCTTGCCCGCTGATCAATCCGCCGAAGCCGGACAAGTCCGTGTTGTTGAAGTCGCAAAACTCCGAGCCCACGACTAGCCCGGTGATGTCGCTGCTAACGGTCATGATACCGCCAGAGTCGACCACGATCTTGGATGCCAGCACGGCGCCGCGACAGGGCACCAACTCGTCGGCCGTGGCGTTATCGATCAAGACCTCAGCGATCGACATGCTGGCCGGGTCACGGTCGCCCGCCGTATTTCCGGGCCAGTTAGCCAGCGGCTTCGTCGATGGCGTCAGCGTGATCGTGTTCGCGCCGCCATCGTGCGAGCAACCAAGCCCAGACGCCAGCAATTGTTTGACGTGGGGAGGGAATGCCAGCGAGCCGCTATAGTCGCGGATCTCCGTTTCGATGGTGCCACCCATGCCAGACGCCCCGCGCGTCGAAGCGATCGCGACGGCGTGCCCGTCTAGCGCGTCGGCATTCGATATGGCTTCAGCGTCACTCGGCCCCAGCCGCGACGATGCGCGGCACGGGTAGATCGGCTCTGTGCCGCTGGGCGCACCTGGCGAAAACTCGAATGTGCCCACCGTGGACTCGAGTTCACAGACGAACTTGCGTAGCTTGTCCTGTCGCACCGCTGTATTCGCCATCTGCTATTCCTCGTCTGACTTGGGCGTGGTCTTCTTCTTGGCCGCGCGCTTTTTCTTCTTCGGTGCGGCGACCTCTGGCCACTCGCCCGCGATGGTCGCCATGAATTCCGCGACGCGCTCGGCGGTCGGCTCGATGCCGACTCGAATCATACGCCGCGCCACGTCACCGGGCTCGACGGAATCAAGACGCGATACGCGCGCTTTGACCGCTGCGATCTTCTCTGAATTCTTCATGTCACGATCCAATCAATCGAGAAAATGACGGGCTGTAAGGTGTCGGCGTTAACAATCGAAACGACCCAGCGATCACCCGTTTGTATATCATACGACGCCAGAGGAACACTCGCCGTTTGATCTGCGGGCGAAGTGGTGCCCGTTTGCGCGGCATCGTGCCGCGACATATACACAGTCCACGGCGACGAGGTCGGCCACGTCGACACGGGCGCAAAGTCTACGATCGCATTCGTGCCCGCGGCGAGCTGCGCCGCTGTCACGCTGACAGTCGTCTGCCGGCGTGCGGCGATGCTGCCGAGCGTCGTGGCATCGATCAGCACGGGCGCAGCGGCGGCAGCGCTCAGCAGGATCCCAGCATCGGGCTCGAGTACCGCGGGCGCATAGCTCGGCAGGTAGCCGAAGGTGGCACGACAGAAGCAGTCAACCAGACACGTCGCCCGCATCGTGTATAGCCGCGTGTCGCCGCCATCGAGAAGCGTCGCCGCGGTGTTCATCGCCGACACGATGTCGACGCGATAGATCGGCGTCGGGTCGCTGCCGCCAGGGTCGGGCAGCCGCGTCTCTAGAACCTCGGCCGCATAGCTCGCCAGCAACTGCGCAGAGCGCGCCGCCGCGCTGAAGTCGGCGCCGTCATACTGCGCGATACCTGCGACCTCAAAACCGATCTGGCAGTCGACACCGTCAAGCGTGAGATCGTAGCTAGTCGGCGCGCCTACCCCATACACCTCGACGCGCGGCAGAAGGTCGGCCATTCCGCTCGGCGGCAGTTGCGTCGAGTCTAGCCCCACAGAGATCTCAAGTGCGGCGAGACGATCAGAGACCCCAGGAACCGCGGCCGACGCCAGCGCGCTGCGCAGGTAGGCTTCGAGAATTACGCGGATCTTGTCGTCGACGTGCCGCTGTAAGACTGCGACGCTCACGAGCCCAGCTCTTCACTCGCAACTTCAACCATGCGCGCCGTAATGGCTTCGCCGATCTGCACCGCGTATTTGCCAGAGATATCCCAGCCGAATAGGTGCGGCCCTATGCGGCGAATGTATGGAACTTCTTTAGGGCTGATCGTCATCAGGATGCGACGCCGCGAAACGCGCGGTTTTAGCCTGTAGGGACTGGTAGCGATCATCTTCGTTAGGCCGGTGTCGACTGCGTCATTCAGCCGCCGCCGCCCGCCAATGTGCGCGCCATCCCAGGTAGTGCCAAAGCTGCTGCCGCGCGTAGCCCAGGCGCGGCGGTTATTCTCTGCGGCTGACTCCCTGATGATGCGCATCAGCCGCGGCACGCGAGACACCATCTGCGGCACGGTGAGAGCGCGCTTGATGGGGCGCGTGGCGCGGCGCAGATCCGCCTTGAATTGTTTGGGCATGACAGGCCCATGTCGCCGCCTGCGGCCCACTACAGAGATCCGCCCGTGACGATACGCCCCGCGGAGCTCCGGTCGAATGTGTCCCGGCCTGGCGTCGTGCCCGTGCGCGTCGCCCACTCGGCGACAGACTCGACAAGATTGGCGGTCGCGCCCGTCGATACCGACTGCGGATCTTCGGTCAAGCGTTGCCAGTCGAAAGCCGCTTGCTTGGCGTATGACTCAGCGCCCTCGCCACGGTTGCGAGCGCGAAGCAGAACCGACACGCAGCGGTAGCACAGGATCTGCCGCAGCACGCCGTAGGCGGGCGCAGACGACGTCAGGCCATCGGTGGCGATGCCCTGCCGGCTGGCCATGCCGCGCAGCCCTTCGGCCTCGATCGAGATGATCTCTGCGACCTGCGACGAGCTGGGCGAGCTGCTAGCGCTGATCGTTAGATCAGCAATGAACACCTGAAGGGTGGCCGCAGTTACTCCATATTCGTTGGCTGCGGCCACTCTTCAGGCCCCCACGAGATCAGTAGGTTACCGTGAACGTCAGACCGAGATCGCTGTCAGGAACCACGCAGTCAATTTGGCTTCGTGCGACCAGTGCCACACCCGGCCCACCCTCGAGAATACTGATCTCGCCGCTGTCGATGCGGACCACGTCTGCATCCGGTGACAGCGTCTTCAGAGCGCTCGGCGTTGTGCCCCCAGAGCAGTATCCAAGGAAGGCGTTTCCAGTCCACTGGAATCCGGCCGTTCCGCTGGCGGCGATATAGCTGCGATCCATCACGACCAGCTCAAGCCCCATGTCGCCGACATAGCTGCGCAGCGTGGCTTCACTCGCCAGAGACAGAGCAATCACAGACCCGCCGCCGACCGCGGCGCCAGCATACGCACGCACGTTGTCATTCAGCGCAGTCAGATTGCTGACCGCTTGCCGATCGACCGCAAGCAAATTCGGCCGCATACCAGTCGCGATCTGGATGGTATCGCATGCCGCAGACAGGTCGCCCGCTAGGTTGTAGGACGTGGTCGTAGTGTCGATCGTGCCGCCACTGGAGAATGCCGACATCTCTGCCATTATCGCGTCGGCTATAACACCGCGCAGCGACTCAACGATCAGCTGTCGCGCAGTGTCTAGCACCGCAAGATCGGGGTTTTGGCCTTCCAGCGCTGCGAGCTGTCGCGAGGTCATGACGACTGCGTCGGATTCATACGGGCGCAGCTGCGTCGAGACCGTCGCATACTGCAAGCGCTGCACACCGCGCAAACCATCCCAGCTCGCCGCCGCCGCATTTGACCGCATTTTATCGTAACGAAGCGGCGTGTTGAGAATTTGGAAAGTGCCGTTCTCGCCGTTCTGCGTCATCGGCGGAGACAAACGCAATTCGGGGAACGTGTCCGGGCCACTCGTGTGCTTTTTGAGTAGGCCCGCGACAACGGCCGGAAGGCTGGCGGCTGGATTTGCCATAGTGTGATCCCTGTTTGGTTAGTGGCCTAAGCCTTCAGCACTTGTGTCGGCGCGACGAGTCGCACTCTTACATAACCGCCGGCAGTCGCGGCGGCTGCGGTATAGCCCCAGATATAGTCGCCAGTGGCCGCCGCGACAGCTTCGCCCGCGGCATTGCTGGTGAAGTCAATGCCATGGTTTGCTGGCGCGAAACCTGCGTCGCACTTCACGGTAATGGTGCCTGTATCTTGCCATGTCATCAGGCCAACGCAGGCTTCTCCAGAGTCGCCGAATGCGTCGCTGGCGACCCCCAACGGATAGATGGATCCGTCGACCGCATTGACGATCTGTGCGGGATCGCTCTCGTCGAGAATAACAAGCGTCGCGGCTTCGATTGCAGCGCCCGAAAGGTTAGGAATGTTGAGCGGCATATCAGCGGCCTCCGTTTGCGATCGCTTCTTTGTTACGTGTCAGGGCTTCGTCGAGACTGAAACCCGCCGAAATCTGATCGGCAATGTATGTCAGCCCAGCGGCGGGCGCATTCGGTGCGCTTGGCTGCACGACCTGCCCACGCAGACTCGCCGCGACCTTGGTGCGGCGATCGATGTCTGCGACCTGTGCCGCGATAGGCGCCAGCGCGGCAGCAACTGCCGCCATGATCTCGCCGTCCTCGTCGTTGATAATCACTTCGCCATCAGCGGCGGCGATCTCTTCGGCGACCTCTTCGGCGACCTCGGCCAGCTCGGCGCCAGCTTCTTCGACCGCGACCTCTTCAGCACGGTCGACAGCTTCGGCGATCATCTGCCGGATCAGCTCGCTGATCATGGGCTCGACAGCTTCGAAAATCTCTTCTGGTGTCATGGGCGTCGACGGTGGAAGGTAAGCGGCGGCGCATATGCTCGCGGCGATCTGTGTGCTTGTTTGGTTTGATATCCTAACAAGCGGTTCCTGCGCAAGTGCGAACTGCGGAGTTGGCGTTAGGCTGACCTCCTGCACCAGCGCGACGCCCGCGGCGCCGTTGCTGCGGATGTCGAGAAACTCAAAAAAGCCAGAGACGAAGTCGCGCCCTTTGCGGGACTCGAGCCCTTCAGCATACAAGCCAAGCAGCGCATCCACGCCGCGATCGCTGGCCTCAAATTTGACGACCTGCCCGACCGCGGGGCCACTGTGCTCGACAAGCACGGGCACAAAGCAGCCGCCGCGCCGCTGCCGGTAGTCTTCAAAGCTGGCGGCGTAAACATCAGCCAGCCCAGCGATCGACAGCGGCACGCAGATCGCGGCGCCTTCCAGCGTGTCGAATTCGATGTCGCTGCGTGGCAGCAGATGCACGCGCACGACCTCGACGATCTCGCGATTGCATGCGCTGGGATCGGGCAGCGCGGCGCAGATCTCTGTGAGTATCTCCGCAGAGCTCACGGTGCTTCCCCTTGCTGTGCGGCGATCATGGCGCGGGCGGATTCGGCGGGCACACCAGCGGCGCGCAGCAATTCAAAGACTGCCCCAGGCGCCAGCCGCGGCACGCTGGGATCTGTAGATGCCATGCTTTGCAGTGCAGCCATCGACGCAGTCAGCGACCCGACTGCGAGTGGCTCAGTCGCGGCGACATCGTCGGCGCCACTCTGGTCGGCGTCGATCTGGGCTTCCTGAGCGCGGGCGGATAGCCCAGCTTGCGAAGCGATGAACTCGCGAAGCTCTGGCGTCTGCGCGAGCAAGTTGTCACGCACCAGCTCGCGCAGGCTGTCGATGTGCTCTTTGGAGATCTTAACGTCGCTGTCACTCCAACGAATGCGGATCTCTGGTGCCAGCTCTGGCGCATATCCAAGCAGCTCGGTGAGTGTCCTAAACAGCGTTCCCGTGTGCGGGCTGTCGCCGCTCAGCATTTTAAGGAATCCGTTCAAGTGAGCGCGCAGCGCTTTGGCGTCGACGTCATGCACGACCTCGCCCAGCGAGCGCGACCCGACCCCGCGCATGCCGAGGTTGTTGAGAGCGTTTAGCGCTGCCGCATGTTTGCGCTCTGATTGATATTGCGCGAGCGGCGCAAATTGCGACAGCGCTGGCGCGTTGCTGGCGAGCATCTTTAGATCAACGGCTGCGCTCAGGTGCACGGGCTCGATATTGCCAGCGACCATCGAGTTGAACATCTTCAAGATGTTTGTGCGATCGGTGTCGCTGGGCATGCCCTGCCCTGTGCCGTGGCTGTATGGAAACCCGGTGCTGAGCTGTATGGCTTGCAGCACGGATTTGTAAAGTTCGTATGTCGTCGTATACGTCGCCAGCAGACACCGCACGCCCGACTCACCCCAGAATTCGCCGCTGCCTGCGTTGCGTGCAAAATACGCGATCTTGTCCGCTTGCAGATCGACTTGCCCGCCTAGTCGCGTCGTGATGGTCGCCGAGTCGAAACCATAGCCAGAGCGATCTTGATTGAATCGCTGGATCAGGCCGGGACGAATGTGCGCAAGCCGCAGCCGGTCGCCGTCCAAAACCATTTCGTACAGGCACAGCCCAGATGACCACCAATGATCGTAGGTCTCCGACACAAACCATTGCAGCGAACGATCGGGCATCGATCGCAGCATCGACCCGACCTCGATGGCGCATTGTCGGGCAATCGGATCTTCTTCGAACCGGGGGCGCGCTTGGATCTTGTAGTCAAACTCGCGCAGCATCTCGAGGCGCGCATCAGCGGCGGGCGCGATGACGTCATCGGTGCGCCGCACCTGCATTAGCAGGCCAGGCGTCGTCGACGTGCCGTGTAGAATGCGCGGCGTAAACTCGGTATTTGGATCGAGCCAGCCAGCACGGTCGCCGCGATAGGGCAGCGACGTCATCAGCATTGATCCGTCTGGACCGATAACGCCTGGATCTTGAATCGACGCCGGCAGCAATCGCGGCGCACGGTCGCCGCGCACAGTCGCGCGCCGCTTGCTACCGCTGATCAGGGCTCGGAATCTTTGGGCGATTGTCGGCACGCGCGGATCTGCTCCATGACGTCAGCCAGCTCGAACCGTTCGAAGGCGTTTCGGGGCGTCGGCTGTATGGTAGCCCATACACCGCGCGGGCGAAACGGCGCAAGGTGCAAACGCGCGATCGCTGCGATGCGAGCGCGGCACACAACGCCATCGGGAAGCGGCTTCGGGGTGTACGTTGCGCGAGTGTGTGCGGGGTGTTCAGGGTTGTCGATATGCTCGCCGACGACCCACGGAGACACGCCAGCCAGAGAAGCTATCAGCCGCTTCGAATGCGTGCGCTCGGCGCCAGGATTCTCAGCCAACCATGCGAGCAGTCTAGCGCTTTGTGTAGGTTTCCGACCTACGTGGTTGGAATCCGCAGGTTGACTAGGCGGCGGCATGCGTCGACGATATCGACCACCATGGCACGCAGTCAACAACGAGTGAGCGATAAAGCCGCCGCAGAATATGCGCTAGATCGAGTGCGGGATCTCAGCCCGCCAGCGCTGATCGTGCGCGAGCTGCGCGAGATGCGCATCAGTCAAAAGCGCGCTGAGGTCGCCGTTGCAACGGCGCAAGCACTGCTCCGCAGAGCGCTCGACGAAGACGACATACACGCGATCAGGGAAGCAGCGCTGGCATCGGCTGGCGACCGCCGAAGGTGTGTGCGGCTGCGTGTCGCCGCATTGCTGGCGCAGATTGAAGAGAGCGACAACCTGCGCGAGCGTCTCGCACTCGATCGCACGCTGCTGCAATACCTGAACCTCGATCATCGCGTGCAGCGTGATCTGCTCGTCGCACTCGTGCCGAAGGAGGTACGGCAAGCCACTGCCGAGCCCAGCGACGAAGAGATTCGACACGTGGTGTTTCGGGCGCTCGAGATCCCGCACGGATGACGCCGCGCGAACGCACCATTCAGCGAGTGCATGCGCAATACTGGGCGACCTTTCGGCAGTCGCAGCGGGAGATCATGGCTGCGATCTGGCGGAATCGCTTTGTCGCCATACTCGGCGCGCGGCAGGTCGTCGGCAAAACTACGATCGTGGCTTACTCTGGGCTGACTCTGGCGCAAGGTGTCGAGGTCGACGGTCGCACACTGGCGCCGGATCATGTCAACGTGATCAGCAAGTCAGAGAAACACTCGCGCGACTTCGTCGGCCGCGCAACGCAGATGCTCGCCGCCTATCGGCTGGGCGTGTCCCGCGGGCGGCGGCGACAAGATGCGATGACCGATCCCGACCTCGGCAGCTTGTCACGCATCCGCATGGCGACGGGTCGCGAGCTGGTCGCGCACAGTGGCAACCCCGACGCGGTGCAAGGCATGAGGGGGCACATTCTCGTTGATGAAATCGCGGCCAATCGGCATCGCCCAGAGTGGATCTTCAGCCAAGCCATCGCGACGACCGCGGCCAGCTCGGCGCGCAAGTTCGTCATGATTGGCAACGCCAGCGTGCGCGGCGATTGGTGGCACAAGTTCTGGGAAAGCGATGAACCGGAATGGTGCGAGCGGCGGGCCGGGTTCACGATGCTGCGGTATACCGTCGACGACGTCTTCGGCGGAATCCTGCCGCCCGACATCATGCAGATCAAGCGGGCAATGGCGCCCGCCGATTGGCGGCGCTGGTTCGAATGTGAATTCGTCGCGGGTCATAAAAAGGCGCTGCTGCCTGAAGTCATCGAAGCCACGGCGCTTGGCAATCCACGCTGCACGGGCGGGCAGGTCGTGATCGGCATCGACCCAGGGCAGAACCGCAACCCGACCGGGATCGTGGTGGCGCGTGTCGGATCGTTCAGTTGCCATGTAATTCTTTCAGAGTACTGGCACGGTCCGACGCATCAGTCAGCGGCTAGCCTCGACGAGTCGTGGATGCTGGCGCAGACGACAAAGATCCGCGCGCTGGTCGCGAAGCATCGCCCGACCCGTATCATCTGCGACTTCTCCAACTTCGCCGCAACGCTTGGCAAGGCTCTTCAGACCGAATTCGGGCCACTCGTCGAGTTGATCGCCACGACGCGCGACACGCGGCAGCGGCGATGGGGCGCACTGCTGGGCATGCTGACAGACGCAGCGATCAGCATTCCGCCTGGCGCCGAAGGTGACGACCTGCGCGACGACCTGGCGCGGCTAGAGATCGACGAATCGCGGCGCGGGAATTCGAAGTTTTACGAAAGCGGAATCCTGCACCTGCCGAGCAGCCCAGACGACAACGGCGTGCATGTCCGACACTGCGACATCGCAGACGCTTTGCTGCTTTGCTGCGAGTACGTGCACACGCCACGCGGCGGCGACTTCGTCTTGTAACGCGAACCGCGTGCGGTTCGGTGCGGGCGGTTCGAACCGACCCCCAAACACCCCCAAAACGGGTCAAAAAACCCCGTTTGTTTTGCGAATAAGGGGGAAAAG
>Ga0209756_1000837_pt1 | contig 29779 bp, 63 predicted proteins | sample ETNvirenome_6_85_FD_184071 | JGI IMG/M metagenome (GOLD analysis project Ga0209756, IMG submission 184071) | Marine viral communities from the Pacific Ocean - ETNP_6_85 (SPAdes) (version 3) | ecosystem: Environmental > Aquatic > Marine > Oceanic | place: Pacific Ocean | collected 2013-06-19 | reverse complement strand
AAAAGACAGGAAAGCTGTTCTTGAAGCTATAAGATGGGTAGATGAGGTTCGAATATTTGATGAAACAGATGCTTGTAATTTTTTAGAATCAACAAAACCAGATATTTATGTAAAAGGCGGAGACTACCTTGGTAACTGGGAAAAGAAATGCCCTGTGGCTACAAGAGAGCGGCTTACAGTAGAAAAGAACGGAGGGACAGTTAAGCTACTAAGCCTTACGAAAGGAAAATCAACAACAAGACTAATTGATAAAATAACTGGCTGCGATAAAAGCGAACAAGAAAATGCCAAATAACGACATAGACTGGAAGTTACTTCTAATGAGAGTCCTTGAGTGTTGGGGGGATATTCATGACGATTTGTATGAGGAATATTGGCATAAATTTGGTATAACAAAAGAAGAGGGTCGCGCCGTTGTGGAAGAATACGAAAAATACGAACAAGAAAATGCCAAATAAAAGAGTATTAGTAATAGGAGAAAGCTGTGACGATATTTTCATATACGGCAGAGCCTCTCGTCTTTGCCCAGATGTGCCAGCTCCAGTTTTTACCCCAAAAGACTCAGTTAATACTCCCGGCATGGCAGGTAATACAGCCAGAAATCTTGAGTCTCTTGGGTTTAATGTAGATCTTATCCAACAACAAGAAGTAATAAAAAAGACTAGGTATATTGACTCTAAACTTAATTATACTTTCTTGAGAGTTGATGAAGGGGAGGGTAAGATAGCTCCCCTTGATAATAGCATCATAAGCGAGAGAGAGATAAGAGATTATGACGCTGTAGTAATTAGCGACTATGGGAAAGGTTTTCTCTCTGAATCAGATATTGAGAAATTTTGTAAAAATAACACGAATACATTTCTGGACACAAAAAAATGCATAGGAACTTGGTGCAAGGATGTAGCTTTTATTAAAATCAACAGCCCAGAATTTGAAGCCATCAAAACTAGGATTGACTGCCAAGGGTGGATTAACAAACTAATCGTTACGCTTGGCGACCAAGGTTGTATGATTATGAAAGAGAAAGGCTTCAACTATTATCCCGCCGAAAAAGTAGATGTATTTGATTTGTCGGGAGCGGGAGACTCATTCCTTGCCGCTTTAGTTTCCAAGCAACTTGAGACAAATAATATAGATGAAGCAGTCAGGTACGCAAATAAAAAAGCCTCCGAAACAGTTCAACAGAGAGGCGTTAGCGTAATTACTAATTAAAAAATGCCAAATAATGTCGTAACAGAGGTAGAAGGCGAAGAGGAAGAAGCCAACCCTAACCAATTTCAAGATGATGTGTTATCATGTTTGCGCGAACTACAACACCTAGCAGAAACGATAAAAGAAAGGGTAAACGACATGGAATACAATATAAAAAGATTTAAAATTTCTATACATGGAGAGGACATAGATGCCTAGTCAACCTTGGCCTTTGATGAGCGAAGTCGTAGGTAGAACAAATGTGAATAAAAAAATGCCAAATAATTTAACAGATGCGAAGGAAAAAATGCCAAATAACCATCACGATAGTGTAATTTACTACGAAAGGATTCTAGCCTCGATAGCCGAGAGAAGGAATCAGATTAACTTTGATAGCGATGCCGGAAGAAAAGTGATAGCAGAAGAAATTGCTAAAGAAAAAATGCCAAATAATAACATGGAAACGGCAAATAATTTGATTGACGAGATTATTCTTGCGGCGAAGAAAGATGATAAAAACTTAAACGATTATTGGTTGTGTAGCGGCCAAGGAGAGAGGACAATAGGAGACTCTTTCGTTGTCTTTCACCTCAAGGCTTTAAAAAAACTTTTAAATGAATAAAAAAAACCAACAACCTCAAAAGACTGTCAGAGAACAACTTCAAGAGAGTCACGACATGATTGAAGATAGTGTTGCTTTTTGGGAAGTCCAGATGGACAAAGTTATTCAACTAATGAACAATACAGGGGAATATCCCGACTGGCATCCAAACAAAGAGGACATTTACCATCAACTTAACCTTGAAATGCAGTTCATCTTAAACAGACTTCAAAAAGAGGAAAAGGAAATTGATAACCTTGAAGAAAGAACTAACAGACTTCTAGCTGATAAGATTTTTAAAAAATTCAAAAGAGTAGATGGCGGCAAAAAAGAAGGCTAAAAAAAACCATCAAGTCTATTTGGTTCTATCAAAAAGAGGCAACCGACTATTTGGTGCGTTCCCACATACAGACGAAGGGCTAGAAGCCGCTGAAAAGTATGTGAGGAAAATCACAAGGGAATACAAAGAAAAATTTAAAATCGAACCTTCTTAAAAAATATGCTTGACAAACTGCTCAGGGTAATGTATCCTGTAAGAAGGTTATGATTACGAAGCCAAAACAAAACACGGTTAAGCAGTCTCAAGATTTCAAGTCTTATTCTTTTGGAATCAAGAAAGAGGGACTTGCTCATATTTTCAATGTATTACGCAACCAGTTATACTCAGACAAGGTACTCGCAGTAATTCGGGAGTATTCTTGTAATGCGGTTGACGCTCATACAGAGGTAGGTAAGATTGATGCCCCAATCAAAGTTACTATACCTAATCAACTTTCCCCATACTTCAAGGTACGAGATTATGGTCGAGGTTTGACAGAAAAAGAGATTGGTCAAATCTATGCCATGTACGGTGAAAGCACCAAGCGCGGGACAAACGAACAAATCGGACAATTAGGTCTGGGCAGCAAGAGTGCTTTCGCTTATGGGGATAATTTCGTTATCAACTCATTCGTTAAGGGAGAAAAAACTTCCTACAACGCCTTCATTGACCATACTCAGATTGGTCAAATTTCAAAGATGGCAGCAGAAAAAACTAATGAGAGAGATGGCATTGAGATTGTCATACCAGCAAAAGAAGGAGATTTCTCAGCTTTCAGAGACAAAGCGTTATCTCTTTTCTCTCATTTTAAAGTTAGACCAGAGATAGAAGGGGCAGATGAGGAAAACTTCTACGGTGAAGATGCCGAGTCGTTAATGTTCTCAGACGATTGGACTATCAGAAAGTCTGGTAATTCAGTTGCGGTCATGGGCAATATAGCCTATCCTATAAGTACGAGTGCTTTGGACTTATCGTATGGCACTAATGAGTATTCCCTAGTTGACGAGGTATCTTTGTGCCTCTATTTCGAGATTGGAGACTTGGATATTTCGGCAAGCCGCGAAGCGTTACAGTACACCGACGAAACCAAACGCACCATCACCAAGAGATTGAAGTCAGTCTCCAAACAAATCCCCAAGAAAGTCGGAGAAGAAATGAAGGACTGTAAAAATCTTTGGGAAGCAAAAACCACTTACGGGAAACTGTTTAAACATGGAGGATTAGGTCATGTTCTCAGGAGTGTCATCGACCATAACACAATTTTCTGGAATGGTAAAAAGGTGAGTGATAACCATTTCACCTTTGCTAAAAAAGATGATGCGATAGTCAGGCAATTTGCTGAACCATACCAGTATTCAAACAGCAAGAGAGTCAAGATGGACGAAACCCAATCGGTCTTATGCGATGATGACACAATTCTTATCATTGATGACCGTGCTAATTCCACTAACGGCATGGGTCTGTCCAATCGCATACATCCATTGGTCAAAAAGTACGACTCAAGACCAGAAGAAGATACCCTCTACAAGCGAGTATTTTTATTATCATTTAAAAATAAGCAAGCCGCGACAGAGTTTTACAGTAAGGCAGGGACAAAGAGTTTCACCAAGCTAACATCTTTGCCAAAAGTAAAGCTATCAGAGATTTACGGTTCAAACGCAACTGGCGGGAGTGGGGTCAAGTCCAGCAAGCACACTACCAAGGAGTTTGAGTACGACATTGAAGATGCCTCGCAAGGCAGTAATTGGGATGCTCTCAGGAGCAGACACTTCACCGAGTCAACAATAGATGTTGACTCAGTAAAGAATGGAATCTATGTCGAGATTGACAGATTCAACATTCAAGTTAGAGGCTCAGTAGAATCCCATCCTATTCGCTATGCCAAAAGCGTCAACTACGCTTGTGACGCACTAGGTATCAAATTGCCAAAGGTCTACGCTTTCAAAAGCTCAAAGATAGGCAAGGTTAAAGGTAAGAAGAATTGGACTCAGCTTGAGGATTGGGTAATTAACCAAGTCAAGCAGAAGTTTGGCGAAGAATTACATCGTAAACTTGTTGAACGAGTATTTACTCAGAGTGTCAACGAAGGCTACTCTCATAGGTCAAACCATTCTAGCGCATCAGAGATAGACCGACATTGGGCTAACCTTTGTGCCGCCATGACAGACCATGACAAAGAGACAGATTGGAAACTGTTAGGTTTAAACGAAAAGTCTGACTTGAATGATTTGTTCATTTTCTTTCAAGAAAAAAGTCACAACAAAGACAAGAAGGAACTCGAAAAGATGATTAACGCACTTGGAGATTGGCTACAAAAAGCTAACTTGCAGGACAAGGAAATCCGAGATGAGGTTTACAACGAGTACGCATCAATCGTAATTCGGTGCAAGGACAAGTACCCCATGCTTGCTCGCATTGACGATGATTATTTTCGGAGTTGGGGCGGAAGCGGCAAGGATTGGGTCTATGATTGCGTTAATTATGTGAATGTAATTGATTCAACTTGGAACTTGACAAGCAAGTAAGTTTACATTAGGATAAGAAGATAAGGTAAAAAGAATATGATACCATACATACTAACTGATAACTCGCTAACCGTTGTTGTAAACGGTAAGGCGTACACGATGGACAGCACTAACCCTGCCTTCCATCAAGCAACTCAAGCACTCAGCGATGAGGACTCGGAGAAATTGGAGCAACTTTTTGACACAAGCAAAGCGGTCGAAGATTATGCTGATGGCAATGTATCTGTAACCTCTGGTGTTGTGAGGTACAAAGACGAAGAAGTGCATGGTCATGTTGTTGGTCGAATCCTCGACTTCATGCGAAAAGGCTTGCCATATAAGCCACTCGTCAGGTTTCTCGACAAACTGATGAGCAACCCATCAAGGCGAGCGACTCAGGAACTTTACTCCTTCCTTGAGCATAAGGCGATGCCACTAACCCCTGACGGTAATTTTCTTGCCTACAAGGGAGTTAAGAGTAACTTTACCGATTGGTATAGTGGCAAATACGACAATACAGTTGGTCAGACCTTGGAAATGTCGCGCAATGGTGTTTGTGATAATGCAGATATTGGTTGTTCTGACGGTTTCCATGCTGGTAGCTTGGACTATGCCAAGGGATACGGTAATGGCGGCAACCTCATGGTTGTAGAAATCGACCCTGCTGATGTAGTTTCGGTTCCTACTGATTGTGACTGCCAAAAGTTACGCACTTGCAAATACAAGGTAGTCTCCTTGTTTGAGCGCAAGCTGGAAGAACCGTTGTGCGACGAATACGGTGATTACGATGATGATTTGGACGATGATGAGTCCGAAGATGGTTACGATGCTGGTTACGATGCAGGATTCAATGCTGCGAAATCAACTTTGGGAACGAGTGTTCCCAAGACGGCCCAAAAGCTACCCAATCGGGATAAGCTAGGTCGTTTCAGTAAGTAGTAATCGTATCCTAGTGGGGAGGCTTTTGTCTCCCCACTTTCTTTTTTTTTAAAATTTTAAAATGGCACATTTGATAACAGTAACAAATTCAGACACAAAAGAAGATATACTTTTTAATCTTGATACGGTTGTTTCAATCGAACAAGGTAGCCACAATACCGTCATCACTACTAGATGGGGAAGGACAATGGTAAAGGATTCCCTTGAGGATATTATTGAAAAAGCTAACAGCAATGGACAAAGCGAGATTACAGCAAAATTTAATGACATAGGATGATTTGGACAGTTGAAAAAAGAAAACGAGGCGCGGAGATTTGGGTAACTTCAAATGTTAAACCAGAATCTATTTTCGTAGGAGAAGGATACGAGAGGAAGGAACGCAAACGAAGCAATGAGTTAGCCTCGGTCATAGCGAAAGCATTGAATGAGTATGAGCAGTCTCTTATTATTTGCTCAAAGAACCTATCTTCACATCCAGAACACGAATCACAACAAGACCAGTATTATTCTACGAAACAATGACCTACGAAGTTAAAATCACAACGGTTGATAAGAATCTCACTTATATTGTAAAAGCGGAGAATGTTTTGGAAGCAGAAGAAGAAGCGATAAAAAAATTGGAAAAAGATGTACCCAAAGATTATATTACCGCTGGTCAATTTCATATCGAGCATATAGAAAATTTGGAGGCTACGCACTAATGACATTCGGAGATTTAAAAAATTGGGTATGGTGCGAGGATTGCCTTGAGTGGAAAGACGCTGACGAAGTTAGCTTTGCGGGAATAGAAGAAGATTCTTACGGCAAAGATGTGCTAACATTCAACTGCGACAAATGCGGCAACGAAAACAAGAACAATATAGTTTCATCACCAACCAAACCAAGAGGATGAGAGGACAACATAGATTCGCAGACACTTATTACAGCGATATGGATACAGACAAAATGAGCGATGAGTCTTTGACGGCATTAACAAAAAAAGAACAGATAGCAGACCTTAATCCAGAGGCGTTATTCGCAGATGGTTATGATGCGGCAATCATTGGCTACGATGCAGCGGGAAGTTGCGCGGTATATGACTATGACAAATGTATGACCGTTTTAATAGAGAGGGACGGAATGACTTACGATGAATCCCATGAGTACATGGAGTTTAATGTTGTAAGTTCTTATGTCGGAGATTTCACTCCTATCTTCGTTCACACTTTTTAAAAAATTTAAAAAATGGATTCAAAAAAGTTAGAGGAAAAAATTAAAGAAGATATTGCTTTCTACTTGCTTGATGCAGATTGGCCTTTTCCAAAAAACATACAGGATGAGTTTGCCAGAATCATAACACGAAATTTTGAACAGGCAAGAAATGAAACGAAGAAGGACAGTCAAAGGCATCAGTCCGATGCGGGAAGTCTATTCTTTTAAGAAAAGAAATGAACTTATTTAAAAAATTAGGATTAGTGATAGGAGACTATTGGATTTGGATTTTCGTTATTCTAATCTTGTCATGCGGTTGCAGGACATGGAAGTGGAGGCACATTCCTCCGACTCCCATACAATACGAATGGGAAGCTCAAGAACAGTACGATGGAGGCTGGAAAGCAACACACAATTACTATGTCATAGACGCAAACGCCGATGTGCCTGACGCTTTCTTTGAGACAAAAGGCGAAGCAATGGCATACCAGAAGGACTTCGCGGAACATCACGATTATGTTATCGTGAAAATGGACAATACATACAAAGTCTACTACATGGAGGAGAACTAATGTCGATAGATGAAATGAAGTATGCTCTGGCGAAAAGGGAAATTGAGTTGCTTGACTTGCATACAACCTACTCTATTCTTATGGAAGGTTGCAAAGGGTACGACAACATGGCAGACGAAGAAATTGAGGAACAGTACATTACTTACTTTGGAGACTTTTGGAATCATTAAAATTAAGCCTTGACAAGTGAGTAAGAATTATGTATATTAAGGGAAGGATATGCTTACCACAAAAGGAAAAGAGTTTTTCGACTCAATCAAGCCAGAGGATGTTTGCCGCTACATGGAGTATTGGCAGAGCGTTGCCCCCAAGAATGAAGATGAACATTACCAGCGTTGGTTGTTTGCTTACATGAGCGTCCATACTACATGGAAGAATAATGTAAGAGGATACCAAGCTATTAAGCGTTTTAAGCATTGGGAAAACGATAAGAGTAAGTTGTTTCAAAAGATTGAAAAGTCAAGAGTTGGTTTTCAGAACCAGAGAACACGCTTCATCATGGACTTCAAGGAGAAGTTTTGGAACAATGTTGATGACTTTTTAAACCGTAGTCAAAGGACTTGGGTTGATTGGCGCGACCATCTGGTGAAAAAGATTCTTGGATTGGGTAACGCGAAAACCAGTTTCGGTCTGGAAATGGCGTTTCCAAATGAGTGCGAGGTTACTTGCATGGACACTCACCTATTCCAGTTCTATGGCCTTGACCAGACAAAGGATGCGAAGCAGTATAAGAACATTGAGGTAGATTGGCTCAAGCAATGCGAAGCGAAGCGAGTGCCTTCCTACATTGCAAGATGCCTGTATTGGGACAGGAACCAGAACAAACGCAACTCTCGCTACTGGTCTTATTGTTTGGAGAAATGATAGCAAAAGAAGGAGATTACCATACGGGACTTCAGTTGTTCAATTGGAACATTATTGTCCAGAGGCTACGAAGCCCAAGAGAGGTCTGCATATCCATTAGCAAGGATGGAGCGGATATACCGTCTGAGGAAGAAGTAGGCAACATAGTCTCATACCTTGGTGAAGAAGGTTTCTTGGACTACTCAGCGGAAGAAACAGTTAAACCAAATACCAAACTACAAGTCGGATACTTACCGAAATACAAGTTCAAAGCATTAGAAACAATTATACAAAAGAAAATTCATCATGGATAAGCAACAATCAGCATTAAGTATATTAGCAGAAGCGATTGGTAGTCTTGAAACCCTTGACTTATCATTCATTTTTGGGGAAACAAAGCGCGATGTAGAGTATTCTCTTAACGAGATAATTATCGACATTCAGCATATTGAATCAATCATTGAAGGAGATGCAAGGCAAGATAAGGATACTGGAGTCTGATAACGAGGAATTTGTTAAAGAAAAAAAGTTATTTAATGACGCAAATATACATTTTTCTGGACATAATTCCCACATCATAACTCACAAAAAGGAAAACTATCATCTTCAAATTGACTTCATCACCGTTGAGGCAGAGTCATTGCAGTTTGAAGGAGAACTCAAATTACTTAATGAGGAAAAGTCATCGAATGTCGTGCTTCGCTTTACCCCGACCCCATTTTTAAAAATGAATTAAAATGTTTTGAAAAAACATACCTTCTACTACTTCACCGACAACCTTACTGCCTATGTTAGCTGGAGGACAGCATGGGATATTTGGTTAAATCAAGTAGAGAAGGACTCGGATGAATATACAGTAAATGGATTAGAGATGGAAACACACATGGGTCAGATGTACTTGGGCAAAGCAGTTGTAGAATTAACAGAAAAAGAGTTTTTAAGTTTTGGTGCTTGACATTAGGTGAAGTACATGGTAAGATAAGTATATGGATAAGATAGCTTCACAAGTATATTGGGAAAAAAATGGTCTGGTTAATACCAACCCCAACATCAACCCTAACAATGTCATTGCAAGGACAAAGACTGTAAAGTTCCCTTACGATGCCGTCACGGTAAGAATCAACAATCAAACGAGAGGTATTGTTACTGTCTACTTTCGGGATGAGTTAAAGACGAGGACTTTCGGTAGCGGCAACCATAAGCAGAGTTATGACTACTGCCAAGCAGAAGCGAAGATTACATTGCCGATGTTTTCCCGCTGGAACAATACGCCAATACCTCATAACTATGCTTTGCAAGGACAGATACCAAGGAAATACAGTCTAACTCAATTTTCTGAGATTCTTGATTATGTCCGAGAAACAGTTGAAGATATGACAGGAAACAAGGTGAAAGAAATCCCTTATGCAAGCAAGTAATTTCATTCAAGCAGACACACTTGGAACCATCGAAAAGTGGATTACAGAAGCGACAAGCGGCTACAACGATGGATGGACACAAAAACATTATCGTGACCAACTGCAAGAGATTTACGATAGGCTCAACGGTTTGAGCTTCATATTGAAAGACGAAAATGGCAAAGAAAACATCAACAAGTAAAATTACTTTCGGCGGGAACAAGAAGAAAAGAAAAGGAGTCAATGCAAAAACCAAATCAAGTTGGAACAAAAACAGTAAAAATTATGTCAAACAATACCGTGGACAAGGACGATAACACAATCGAAATCACAATTAAGAAAGGAGATAAGGTCTGCTCCTTTGAAACAGCAACGAATACCATTGAGGAGTTTAAAGATATTATTATGTCGATGGCCCTTACAATCGGTTTCGACGAGGATTCAATCGAAAAGCATTTCAACTATCAAGAGAATGATTCTCAATGTTGCCAAGATTTCGATACCAATGTTCCTCCGAACTTTCAATGAAGTTAAAAATCCCTATCAGTTGGCATTTCGACACTCAAGAGGAAAAAGAAGTCATAGTTGATATTCCAGAGACAGTAGCCAAACGAGTCGTGACCAGCTTCCTCATGCACAAGGACTACCAAGAAAGACGAGATTGGTTAAAGAAGAATGTGTCAGAGATTAACTTAAACACTCCAAAAGAACTTTTTTAAAAAAATTTAATTAAATTTAATTATGCTTAACAAAGATTTAATGGATTACCAGTTATCCTCTGATGGTTCTAGGATGTTAGTGGATATTGACGATATAAGAAAGTTTGTGATGGATGAGGTAAGGTTGTCTCAGAGTCATAGTACGATTTGTAGATGCTTGGAGGCTATTACAGGTCATCGTGTTGAATCTTCTGATGAAGAAAACAATAAGTGGATTTGCAGATGAAGGTAATACAAGCAATACGAGAGTCCATTCTCAACGCAAAGGACACAAAAACACTCAAACGATACAGCGAAATTGCCAGTTTGATGTCAGACCAGTTAGATGAAGTTCCAGATAGAACCAAACGCCGCTGGAAGTTAGCCGAGAAACGAGCGGAGAAGCGTTTGCAGTTGAATACCGAGAGAAGCGCGGCTACAAGCAAGAAAGAGCGTAAGAAGAAATGAAAAGGATGATAGCAGAACAATACTGGAAAAGAGAAGATGGAGAAGTAATTGCAGTCGGAGACATGAACGAGCATCACGCTAAAAATGTTTTACGAAAGATGTTAAAGAAAAGCAGACAAAGAGGGCTAGATGTTCTGGAGATGCGAGACAAGATTAACCTAATTAGTGGTATGTTAGATGATATTAGAAGCGAGTTGTTGTGAAGATTATCGACGCAAAAGGCAGAAATTTGAAGCAGTTCGCGGCAATGAGTCGCCCAAAGAAAAGTAACGAGTGGAGTTATATGTATTTTTGGGCAGCAAATCAGAAGGAGGCAGAAGCTACATACAAGGATTTAAAACCTTCTTCAAGCCCATACATGGAATACAAATTAGAAAGGATACAAAATAAGAAATGACTTGACTTTTGCTTCACTTTTTGATATACTAATATACTGATACACAACGATTTACTACTTATTGATATATGAACCCCTTACTTTGTCACATATTACATACGGAATACAATTTGATATACTTTTTGCTTATACTTGTCGTGCTTGGAGCCTATGTCTACACTCACATGGACATGGACTTGTAACTGATACCATTGATTATTGAGAAGATACGAATGAGAGAACAGATACAAACTTATATTTAAATTTAAATAAGTTTTTTTAATTTGATAGGTTGTATCGCAAAGATATAATTACAAATATAGCCGCCTTTTTAAAAAAATTTAAAAATTTAATTTAATTCATTTAATCCTTTTTCTATTATACTATTCAATACTACTCAACAAATTAACAAACATATTATTTTTTTTATTTTTTTATAGGTTGGTAGCTCAATGGTAGAGCAGTAGCCTTTTAAGCTATTGGTTGTGAGTTCGACTCTCACCCGACCTACCATATTTGTGAATGAATCGGCGCGAAATATAATGCACAAACTTGAATACAAGTCAAGCCTTATTTGCGAATGACTTTGCCCGAAATATATAACTATGCAAATCTACCAACTCGTTACTACAATTACATAGATAATTTTTAATTAAATTTAATTAAATTTTGCTATTCTATTTGTGAATGATTTTCGGCGTAATATTAGTGAATGGTTTAATACCAAATACTAATGAACTAATGCCAAATATTAGTAGCAGCCCCGAAAACAATGACTTTTAATGAAATTCTTAAAACATCATTATTTTTTAAAAAAACTTTAAAAAAATTACAATCAAACCTAATATCATCAAACATAGTCAAATCAATACAAAATTTAAATAAGTTTTTTAATTCATTTTTTTTTATTTTAATGTTGACTTTTGCATCAGATTGTGGCATTATTAAGAGATGCCAACAACTACTAGAAAGAAAGGCTCAGGACGCACGAAGGGTGCGACGAGTCTTATTGAAGTCAACCTACGCGAATTGAACCGTGTGTTACGCGAGGACGCAATCGTACAGGTAGGTAGGAAGTACGCCGAGCAACTTGGACTCCAGACAGGCAATCGTATCATATCTAATTATGCGAATGTTTCTGCTGCTGCCCCTGTCGAGGTGAAGGAGACTGACTTGGAGGATGCCAAGGTACAGGTCAAAAGCATTGACTTTTAATTAAGTAAGCAGTAAGATTAACACATGGATACGACTCTTTTCCCAAGCATCATTGGTCAAGACAACGCAAAGCGAGTTCTTAATTTCTTTTGCGATGGTTTCAAACAAACCAAGGTCATGCCTCATCTCATGTTCGTCGCACCGAAAGGATGCGGCAAAACGACATTAGCCAAGGCAGTTGCTCGTAGGCTCAAGCGCATTGACGATGCCAAGAGGTACTTTGAGATTAACTGTTCTACGATTAAGAATGTGAAGCAGTTTTTCAATCAGTTGGTTATTCCAATCATGCAGGACAGGGATGCTACTATCTTGTTCGACGAATGTAGTGAGATTCCCAAGGATGTGACGATGGCATTGTTGACCATTCTGAATCCCAATCCAGATAACCTTACTACCTTCTCATACGAGGACTATACGGTTGACTTCGACTTTCGCAGACTGTCATTCATGTTTGCGACAACTGAGACTCAATCCGTATTTCACGCCTTGATGGACAGGCTTGAGCGTGTAGATTTGGAGGAGTACACCTTGGATGAGATGGGTCAGATTGTTAATTTGAACCTCGACATTGACATTGATTCAAAAACATTACAGGATATCGCCTCTGTCTTGCGCGGCAATGCGAGAGCAGCACAAAAGATGGCTCAAAAGATTGAGTCTTATTGCAAACAGAAAAAGGTTACAGGATTCAAACAGAAGGATTGGCAGGAATTGAGCGGGATTCTCAGTATCTTCCCTCTTGGCTTGAACATTACGGAAATTCAGTTGCTCAACATTCTGAAAGACCACAAGGATTGCAGTCTTACTAATTTGTCTGCAAAAACTGGTCTTTCAAAGCAAGCAGTACAAAGAGATTTTGAAATCTACTTGCAAAAGCATTCCTTGATGGAGATAACAACTGCTGGAAGAAACATAACAGCAAAAGGACTTGATTATTTGAAACTAATTGCTTGACTTTGAGCACAGGTACTGGTATAATTAAGAAGTAGTCAGGGAACAGTTCCCGCAAACGAAACAAGAAAAAATTATGGGTATGCGCAATCATACATATCAGTTGGAAGTTGAACGCCAGTCCGGCGGCAGCTTGAAGATACTGACTGCTACGCAGTTGGTGAACATCAATCAACACGCTCATCGATATGAGCCTGTTAATAAGGCCGCGTTCAAAGCGGTCATGAATGGGCCAAAAGCGGCCCGTCGCACGACCTCGGTCGGCGCGAAAACCAAACGCCGCACCTAGCGGCGTAAGGAGCCTTCGGCATGGTGCTGCGCGAGATGCGTGGACAGGGTTTGTAGGTTACCCTAGTGAAACACCGGAGTCTCCCCTCTCCTTCCCTCATAGTGACCCCGCTTCGGCGGGGTCTTTTTTTTGCCCACTTTTCTTAAATATTACAAATATACAAATAATCAAATCAGTTAATAATAATAAGAACAAATAATTCGCCCACTTTTTTTAAATACTCCAAATAATAGGCAATGAAATGAGATGTAAATCATTTAATATCAATAACTTATGACTTTTTTCGCTTTCTATTCCCTAAGTAACTGATACCCAACGACTTACGGCCGCGACCTCCCCCCCGCGCGTAAGTCATTGATACTCAACGACTTAGGATGGACCGTTGCGTTGGTTTCGAATCATTTTTTAGTTGACACGTGGGCCAGTATATGGTAAGATTATAGAAGTGAGCGCGGGAACGACTGAAAAAATCATGGCTAGAGATGGTGGCGAACTTCGCGTGTCGCCTACAAGTCGCTCCCAAGGGTGGCCTAGCGGATTCCCAGCCGCGGCCTTAAATGTGATAGGGACTGCCCCGCTCGCTATTTTAAAATTTAAAAAAACTTTAAAAAAAGTGTTGACTTTCCATTCAGGTGATGCTATACTATTAAAAGTGATCGGGGAACTAACTCGATCAAAACCAGATACGAAACTACAAAATGAATACGAATTCATTATCCAGCGTTGGCCGTGTGTATAACAACACGGGTTATGAGTATGCCAGAACTTACGGGACACCCGTTCGTGGCTGTAACGACCTCCAAGCCTCTCCTTCTGAGGCTCATCTCTATGCGTGGGCGACGATCAAAAATGGTCGGTTCTTCACTTATGGAGGCAGGACTAGTCGCAACCTTCATAGTCGCTTAATGAATCCAAACGATCAGCTTGGATACAGCACCATGAAGTATTTGAACAAGGTAACCAATGACGGTTATCATAGCGGTAGCTTCAGCCGTTTAGGTTGGCGCGATATCGTGGTGTTCAAGGCTAGTGCCAAGACGGATACCGGCGAGAACGAGCAACAGGTGATTAACGCCTTGTGGCACGCTCAACGGTACATCGCCAAGAAGTACGGGAGGAAAAACCTCATGCTTAACTTGAACACTCAAGCGGAGCATCGTACCCTTGACATTGACCAGCGCACATTTGACGATTGCGTGAATCTTTTCGAGGAGTGGATTGAGGCGAAAAGCCCAGCTTTGGCCCTTCGCGCGAAAACTAATGCTGCAAAGCAGAAGGCGAAGGCGTTCATACGGAAATCTCAGGCCATTATGGCCTGAGGTTTCTTGCCTTGACTTTTAATCCAGTAAGTGTTAAGATAAGAACATGGCTAGAACAAGCAGACCTACAAGCGGCGAGTATCGGTTCCCTGTTGTTATGGAAGAACTTCAAACTTCTGACGGTAACAAAGCGGGATACTGGGGGACTCGCAGGACAGACACAGGCAAGGTGCTTGGTGTAACAAGTGACAAGTATGGCTTGTTGCTTAACTCGACCCTCGTTGATTCAGTTGAGGAAGTCCTCACCGACAAGGGTATTACATACGCGAAGGAAATCCGCGTGGCGCGTGATGGCGCGACGATGTACGGAACATACGACTTCACCGACAAGTCTATCTTCATTCCACAGGTCGGCGACAAGCTCGATATGCGTGTCACGGTGCGTAACTCTTATGACCGTTCCTGTTTTGCAGGTCTGGACTTGGGTATGTTACGCGAGATATGCACGAACGGCATGAAAGGATTACGCTCTGCTTTCAGCTTCAATCAGAAGCATTCCAGCAAGCTGGACTTGAGCGGCGTGTCAAACGCTATCGACCGTGCGATAGATGCCTTTGAGACAGTCGGTTCTGACTTCACTCGTTTGAGCGAGGTCAAAATTGATAACACGATTGGAGATTACATTTTGAAGAATCTTCAAGACTCCAAGGTGCTGAGTAATTCCTTGAGGCAGGACATCACCAAGATTTGGGTGAATCCTACTTACAAAGAGGATGAAGCTCGGAATCTTTACACGCTTTACAATGCTGCGACTCAGCATTTGTCCAGCGGGAAGAACCCGAACGCCGTACAGAACGAGCGTTTTGAGTATGCAGAGAAGGTCAACGAGAGCATTCTCAGGAAGTTGACGAGAGCCGCCAAAGACAAGAGCTACTACTCAAAGTTGAGCCGCAAGCCCTCGGTCAAGTCTGACGATATACTTGTTGCCTCTTGATGTCACTGGGGAGGCGGGCAAATAAGACCCGCTGGCGCGAAGGCAACCCGCCTCCCCTTTTGTTGTTTTTTTCATTCGGTCTGAGGTAAACGCCCCCGCGAAAGCGGGGGCGTAACTCATTACACCCCAACAACTTACGGCGCGGGGGGAGGCCGCAGGCCCTAAGTCATTGATACTCAATGACTTACAGGGGTAAAACATGACAGGAAAAGGCTTGACATGAGGTTCAGATTGTGGTATGCTATAAGAAGTTATGGGACGATACATACAAACAAGTGCTTGCACCTACACGGAGGCTTACGAGCCAGAACACTCCTACACCTTCACTGGCCCCTGCGTCAAAACAGGTAAACCTTACAGCGTAACAATTCCCAGTCACGAACTTTGGGATTTGAGCCAAGGGAAACCTATCATGTGTTTGAAGTCGTTAGACGCTGGGGACAGAGAGTTTGCCAACACGGGCATTAGCCCGGAAGGCTGGGATTTAATTTTTGCTTGACACTTGGCCTCTTTTGTGTTATACTTTTCGCAGTTATGAAGCTTACTGTCAAAATCGCAGAAGGAAAGGTCGGCTCCTTATCCAAGCCGTCGAAGATGCCGGGGTTTGGTTACAGCACACCGGCAGAGGATTGTATTACCGGCTCCAAGTTGGCACAGGTTGTTGATTCGATTTGTTCTTTTTGTTACGCACGAAAAGGGCGTTATGTTTTCCCAAATGTTAAGGCCGCGATGAAAAAGCGGCTCAAGGCATTAGAGCAAATTGATTGGGTGGACATGATGGTTTTCATGATTGGCAAAAGGGAAAAGACTGGCTTTTTTCGCTGGCATGATTCGGGTGATGTTCAAGGTGTTTGGCATCTCGAAAAGATTGCGGAAGTTGCAAGGCGGTTGCCTCACATTAAGTTTTGGTTGCCGACTAGGGAATATCGTTTTGTTCGTGAGTGGATAGCATTAGGCCGTAAGCCCGACAATCTTGTCATTCGTTTGTCTGCTTACATGATGGACGGCAAACCACCAACCAAGTTAGCAAAGAGCCTAGGTCTGACGACAAGCGGCGTTATGCGGGAAGGGTTCTCTTGCCCAGCGTCTACCCAAGGCAACGAGTGCGCGGACTGTCGGGCCTGTTGGGATGAGTCAGTCCAGAACATTGACTACAAAAAACATTGACAATTAGTCAAGTTTGCTGTATCTTTAAGGAATGGCTATTTGTTTTCTTATCCTTGTCGTGTTTTTCGTTTACTGGTGGTCGAAGTATTCCGCCGGGGACGACTGGTGGGAGTAGAAAAAGAGCTTGACAAGTGGGGTTAATTATGCTATACTTTCCCCAGCAAGTGAGAGAGGCTTGCAACATTATGTTTAACGAAAAAATCAACTACTATCGGCAGGCAATCGACGAAGATTCCCTGATAATCGGCATGGAGGGCGAGAACCAGCAGGAGATAACCCAACGCTTTTGGGCATTCTGGAACTGGATGGCCACCAACGGCGAGCTTGACTGGCGCACCGACAAACTAGCGGTGTTCTGGACAGACGAGACGCGGTTCAACAGAGCCGTCCTCAACATATGCCGCTCGCGGGTCATCCAAGATGTAGGCGCAGCTAACCTCAAGGGACAAAAGACAGGAGCTGATGTTCTCGCAAAGGACGAGGCCAGCAGGTTCCTTGCCTCACTCCAGAACACGCAAGAACTGTACACGCACAAGATGAGAACGCCGGAACTCAATATCCACGAGGAGTTGACGATTGCGGCGGAGGACTTGAGCGACTGGGATGCCGTGAAGGCCTGAAGACCATGAAGGAGCCCAAAAAGAAAATTAGGCGTCAGGTCGATTGGAACACGGGGCAGCGCGTGCACAAAACAAAGAAGGGTAAAGGGTCATACGATAGGAAACGAGACCCGAAGAAATAACCATTTTCTGAACCATACTCCGGGCACGTGGCCATGGTGATCAGGGAGATCCTGATACAGGCTCGAGGTTCAGGTGCCTCATGAAACAGCCACAGTGCCCGGAATTAATTTACAGTGCGCGGGGTAGCCAAGTGGTAAGGCGGGAGATTGCAAATCTCTTACTCGTCGGTTCGATTCCGACTCCCGCGTCCACCTTAATTCATTGATTATCAACGACTTACGGCGCGGGGGGAGGCCGCGGCCATAAGTCATTGGTGGTTAACGACATAGCCCCTCGCTTTCGCAAGGGGCTACTAGCGTCGTGTTATGAGAGAGTGCGTTCTCGTTACCGCGCCACGGCTTCACGCGTTGCCGTCCAGACTCATTGCGTTCTGGAAAGGTAGCGCTGTTGAGCGCGAACCTCTAAGGAGGCGCGGGTCGAAAATTGTCCCGAGCGTCACGCTGCGTTTAAAGCGTAGCACCCAGAAGGTTTGTTTGGTGGCTAGATGGCCACCGCACTTTGGATTCTGTCCCAACGGAATCTCTTCCATAGGCCAGACTCCGAGTCTTTCGCTGCCATTCCAGCGGACTCGTCTTTCTCGCTACGATTAGCGAATTGTTCATCCATTTCTACTCTGTAGGAATAGGATTTGTCTTCTTTGTTCTCCTGTCCTTCGTGGACAGCCGGTATGTAGTTTACTAGGAACTTCTTCATTTTGTTTTCTTTTTTCTCTTTCAACACTCTAATTATGCCACAGACTGCGGCTAATGTCAAGCATTTTTCTTGACAAAAATCTCTTTGTTTTTAATGTAAGCCTTTTCGTATACGTCTCGCATTTCATTTCCTTCTTCGTCAACAAAAAAGTCATACTTATACGGATTGTACTTGACAAGATCAAACTCCTCGACAGTACCATTCCCAAAGCCTTGCTTGCTTGCCAAGTCACCAGCAACGTAAGCGTGAACATTTTTGCGTTTGTTCTTCCGTACCTTGGCTTGCCCTGCTGGTTGAACGTGGAACTTCACATTTTCCAGAAGGACAATGTCGGCGTGTCTGATTACTTTACCTCTGTTTCGAACCGAGAGGCGCTTCTTGTGTAGGTTGTAATAAACTTGTACTCTCATGTGGTAAGATTTTTCATGTATCCTTCGCCATACACATTCTCTACGGTGTCACATTCCCATGTGGTAAGACCGTCATTGTAATACTCTTCATCAAACTGCTTGCCATACTTCGTGTCAAGGTCCCACTTGTCATCGGTGGGATCAGTTTCAGATTCAACAATGATAGTTGAGTGTGCGATTCTAGTTAGTACCCATTTCCTCATCTCTTAATAGTATAACACTTACTGGATTGAAAGTCAAGGCCATACTTGTTCAATGTCCCAGCCATCACGGTCGTTACGTTTACGGCATTCGATGCGAACATCTAATACAGTTGTTTTCCTTATGACACCAGCGAAGTCAATTGCGTCATTGAACGCTCTATGGTCAGGCTCACCCTTCACCATAGGGAAGGCTTTGAAGTTGATGGTGTCGTCCACTTTCCAATATACTGTAAACGTCTTTTTTCTATCTCTCATAACTGAAAAGAGTATAGCACAAAAAGCGAAATAAGTCAAGACTTAATATAAGAAAAACGAAAACTTTTTCGAGGCAAATATGGACTCAAATAAGAGAGCTATTCACAAGTCACTGAGTATCAATGACTTACGTCGGGGGGTGGGGGTGAAGTCCTAAGTCGTTGGCAATCAGACCCTTACACGTAGTAAGGATCGTTTTTGTAGCACTTCCGGCACCACTCGATGCGGCCGTTCGCACCCGCCTGATGCGCGTACCACTGCTCGCCGCAGCCCTCGCACTCGACGAGATCCTCCTCGGCGTCCTGCGCGTCGATGGCCTCGTTCAGCCACTCGTCGCACACCGCATCAAACTCCGCCCGCGCCTGCGGATCGGCCTCGAAAACCTCTTCACAACTAATCATATCTCTCATAACTGGGAATAGCATAACACAGAACACCGGAGTTGTCAACCCTTTTTTTCATTTTTTTTTCTTTTCTTTTCGTTCTGTAAGTCTTTGGCTATCAATGACTTACACCGCGCACAACCCCCCGCCCCGTAAGTTGTTGGTGGTCAGTTAGTTACATGGCTGAAAAGTTGTTAAAGTTGCCTTCGCAAACCAGCTCTGTGGCTTGACTTCGTATTTGACGTCTTCAAGCCATTGATTAACATGACGCGAAGTTGTCTTGCTGAATGTCTCTTCTGTCTTGTAGTAGGTCGTGCCAACCTTGGCCGCGACAGGCGTACCGTAAGAAAAGAAGAACACAGCGCGCTTGCTTGCGTCAACGAGTCTTTCGTTGAAGTGCACTTCCGTTTGGTTAGTTGCTATTGGATTTATTCTCATTTTTATTAGCTATTATATTAATTATACTCGCAACTTGATCGGTTGTCAACCAACCATTTACATAACTCTCTTCTGGCTGCTCGACTACATCGTCAAGCGTTTCGTCGTATGACCACCACTCTCTGGGGAAACCATCTTTGTCTGGAGCGAAGATAGCGACCTCCGCCGTCTCACTCTGTCGAGACGAACTGTCCTTCATTTTGTTGGAGCAGTAGTGTCCGTTACCAAACTGAACCGATATTTCCCAACCGTTCTTAAATGTCATTGAAAATCCCGGCCAGAGTGGCGACGAACTGAATTTGGGTGCTTCTTCTTTCATTAGAGATTTAAGAAGAACACTCTCCAGTATCGGAACACCTCATCGAAGCCGCCTGACAGCAGCACTAGAACCGCAGCCGTTAATGCTGCGCCGCCTATTATCCACAACCACGCATTGAATTCGTTCAACCCGAGGTCACTAACCAACCATTTTATTTTTTCTATCATAATGTTTTTAGTATTTGTTTTCTCACTCACTTCAATTAGTATAGCAGATTTTCAGGAGAAAGTCAAGCCTTTTTAGTAGTTATCTTTGTGGAATCTTCCCTTGGGCGATCTATCCTCAAAACATTTGGCTATCTCAACCACTTGGATAATGTCCTTGTATTTAGTCGTGTTGTTGACTTGCTGCTCAAGAAATTGGTCAGTCATCTCCTGCTTGGTTGTTCCAAGCGGGAAAGTGTTGCCCATGATTGAATTGCATGTGGCAAGGTAATGGTTGCCCTTGTAGTTGGGATTTCGTTTCACCTTAAAGGTGACATTTAGGAAGTTTATGTATTCTTTCTCTTTCATCTCTTTCTTTCTTTCACTCACTTGTTATATCGTATCAGATTTTAGCTTAAAAGTCAAGCTTTATTTTAAACTATATTTGGCATACGCTGTCTCACTACTGCGATTTCAGCCGCTTTCCCGATTCTCTTAAGGTTTTCCCGTACTGCTTCACGCTTGCGCTTGGCATCCATAAAGCGTTCGATTTCCTTAAGCGTCATTTGGTTTTTCTTGAATAGGTTCATTGTCTTTCTCTCACTCACTTGATATAGTCTATCAGAAAAAACGGGAAAAGTCAAGCCTTATTTTCACTTTTTTTACTTTTTTTTTCGATACGTAAGTTACTGATTACCAACGACTTGCGGCGCGGGGGGAGGCCCCGGACCTAAGTCGTTGATAGTCAACGACTTAACAGCTCTCTAATTGAGCCGAATCCGCGATTGAAGGTTTGGCGCTCCTGCCTTGCCTTTTTGACCCGCTGCCGCTCCGCCTTTGCGACGACCGCTGCAGCCCTTTGCTTTTTCCAATCCTCAAGATTTTTGAGGATGGTCTCATTATGGTTTTGAGACATAAATTTAAAAGAGCGTCACGCTGCGTTTAAAGCGTAGCACTCACACGACGGCTCAAAAGCCGTCGTTGTAGTCGTCGAAGCAACCGTAATCCTCGTCAGTTCCGTAACCCGCGCTGGCCAGCACATCGGCATCGGCCATCGCGTCACTATGGAAACCGTCGGAAGGCTCGTCTGGCTCGGTTTCGCCAGACTCCTCAAACGACCAGACCTGCTCGGTCACGCCGTCACGCTCACGCATGACATCTGTGCCGATTTCGTTGGCGACCTCAATCGCGTCCTCGAGCCCGTCATGGCTCACATCGAACATACGGAACAATCCGTCCTCATCCTTGATGTAGTAATGGTTCATGTTATTTCTCTCACTCACTGGTAAAATGGTATCACACTTTAGGGACAAAGTCAAGCCCTTTTTCAACTTTTTTTTCACTTTTTTTTCGTGGTACAAACGCCTCGCTGACTGGCTCTTCGCGTGGGATAAAGGGATGCTTCGTCACCTTTAAGGTGCGGCGTACAAACTTGGCGTAATTGGCTCCGTAGATTTCAGTCATTGTTTTTCTCTCACTCACTGGGAATATGATAGCACACTTTGCCGAAGATGTCAACACCTTTTTGCACTTTTTTTTCGTATCGTAAGTCATTGACTATCAAGGACTTAGCTTCGCGCCCAACCCCCCGGCGCGTAAGTTGTTGGCGCTCAGTGGTTTACCAAGCTTCTTCTATTCTAAAAAAACATTGGTTAGGCGGCAACTGATTCCAAGTGAAGTAAGGCGAAGTCATTGCTATCTTGTGAGTGCCAAGCCAAACTAAGTCTTTCCATGTCTTTAAATCTTCAGAGTATTGCAATTTATACATTATAAAAGGATGCAAGTCTGTTAATTCAAAGTATACTCCACTTTCCAATCCGTAAGCATTACCATTTGGCAAAGTCTTTTGCTGAACAGGCACAATCTTTAAACTAGCAGCATTTAAGCTAACAGAGAATAAGAATAAAAAAAGGATAATTTTTTTCATTATCATGTTTCGTGACAGTCGCACTCTTCGCAGATTACGCCCCAGTCGTATGGGTTACCCCATTCCCTGACTTCGTTTTCTTCGCTGTCTTCTGCTTCGCATATGTCGCAGGTTAGCACCTTGCCGGAGAAGCGGTCAAGTGTTTTTTCGTATTTATCTTCCTTCATGATTTTTTAGCATTCTGGGCCAAAGTCCCAAATTTCATCGTTCCGTACGCTTCCGACTGCTTCAGCAGCCTCGAACATTCGTTGCATTTTCTCGTCATCTGGTCTTGACTGACGGATGACTTTTGGTGCTTGTTGCCTCTTGAAAGTCTCCCAAGTCACGCGTTCGTTTACTGGAAGGTTTCTCCATCGCTTTAGTAGTTTTTCTCTATCACTCATAACAAAGTTATTATAGCAGATTTTCAGTAAAAGTCAAGCTTTATTTTTTACCATTTTACCACTCTGAACCATTCACCTTTTACGCGCCTGTTTAGCGGCGTGTAACTTGTCCACTCTTCTTGACTGATCTCTTTGACCGTCTGCACTCCATCAACCCAAGGCCCCTTGACCTTAACCGTTTTTTCTTTCATGTTCTTATCTCTCATAACTGGATATAGTATGCCATAGATTACCCCTAAAGTCAAGGATTATTTTCACTTTTTTTCACTTTTTTTTTCGTGTTGTAAGTTATTGATTACTAAGGACTTACGGCCGGGGGCTGGGGGCGCAGCCCTAAGTTGTTGGCGGTTAGTTACTTAGAGCATGTGAATTAGAGTTTATAGAAAGCGTGCTGACCTATCACCTTGACAGGCTTCTTGCCCTTGGCCCAGTAGGGCTTCTTCTTCATCCATGTGGCATGGTAGTGGTTGGCATAGCCCACATAGCTACGGCTCAAGTGCTTGACTGTCTTGGCTAACAGTATGGCGTACTTGCCCTGTGGCAGCGTGAGTAGATGCTCAAGGTCTTTCACCTTCTTACCATTCCAGCAGCTAAACTGGTAAGCCTTTAGACATACCTGCTCTGGCGTACGCTTACGCTCAAAGGAACGCTGTGCTATAACAGCAGCCACAGCATACATACCAGCGTTGCCCTCACCCCTTGCCTCTGCCAGTATGGTGATGGCTACTACCTTATGCTCTCGTGTGAGTGCGTGCGTGCGATGGGTATGCTCTTGCCCTGCTACCTTGCATATGGTAGCCATGCCCCACAGTACAGCAAGCACGATGAGTATCTTCTCTACTGTATAGTTTTGATTTCCGTATTTCATTTGATTATCCTATCCAACTGTCATTCCATTCTTTCAAGGTCGGTGCATCCTCACTGCGCTTGTATGGCTTATTCAAGCGGATTGTTTCGAGTGCTTCCTTAATCATGCGCTTCTGCTTACGCGCTTGTGCCTGTGCTGCCTCAAGGCGCTTGAGTGCATCAGGCTTCGGCTTCCTTATCATCTTGCTTGTCATCTCGTATGCTGTCATTTTCGTACTCACTTGCTATATGGTATCAGATTATTCAGTAAAAGTCAAGCTTTTATTCGCACTCGTGGCACATGAACCAATCGGTATCAGTCCATTCGTCAGCCTCTTCGCGGGTGATGCGAAGCTCTTCGTTGCATCCGCAGCAGGACACCAACACCTCGCTGGTAATCACTTGGCCATTGTCGATAGGGTTCACTATTTCGTTGTTCTTATTCATCTTATTTATTTCGTTGTTCTTTCTCTCACTCACTGAAGATAGTATAGCACAATCTCAGAAAATTGCAAGCTTTATTTTCACTTTTTTTCACTTTTTTTTCGATGCGTAAGTCGCTGATTACCAATGACTTGCGGCGGGGGGGAGGTGGTGAGCTCTAAGTTGTTGGAGCTCAGTGAGTTACGGCGTCAGTCTTCGCAAAGACCTTCGTAACCGAACCACCCGCAGTCCTCCTCCACCGGTGAGGCGAAGTCATCCTGCTGGAGGTCGCGCACCGTCATCGCGCTGACCACGCGATAACCCTCGTGTCCCTCAACGGGAGCAACAACCCTGCGGGCGTCGCGCGCGTTGAGCCAATCGATGTATTGGTTCTTCATCTTATCCCTCATAACTGGTAAAATGATAGCACAGGTTAGGACATATGTCAACAACAAAGTGGGGTATTTATGAAAAAACTTTTGCCTTGACAAGCGCAGGAGAGCGGGGGTGGCCTATTTTTCATTCTCCCCGAAGCTCTCTGGTGTTTCCAATATACGAATCGAAAAAAATCCGCGGCCGATTGTTTAAAAAAAGCGTTTGTGACATATACAGTGTGTAAACATTAATATGATACCTCACGAAGACCCCAAACTACTTGAAGAAGCTTTAGATAAAGACTTGAAAAAGGTTATAACAAGAAAAGGTCGGGTGGTGCGAGCTATGCACTGCACAAACCCAAGCTGTTTTGAAGATACGTGCCATGGAGAATGTGAGGAAGAAGACTAAAAACGAAAGGACAAATAATGCCCATACCAACCCCCAAAGGAGACAAGAAGAAGAAGTATCTGACTAGATGCATGGAAGACGGCGTAATGGTTAAAGAGTTTGCTGATTCTAAACAAAGATACGCGGTTTGCCAATCTAAATGGAAAAAAGCAAAAAGCTCCGAATACTCCAAGGAAGACGAAGACTCTGATATAATTATGTATTAAAATGGATGACGCAAGGACAATCAATAATAAATTGCTTAAAGATTTAGTAGCACGCCAATTCCCAAATAACAAAAACGACCCAACTACAGATAAAGACTACGCTTATCTGGACTTAAAGTGGGTAGAAAGAGAAGCCTATAAGGGATTTAAGGCATGGTTGTCCATTTTTGACTTCGGAAAAGGGATAAATAACTCAGATTGGAAGCCAAACTTTGATTGCGAGGACTTGTCAATCTCTTTTAAGACTTATTTGAAGCTTTTACATGCCGAAGCCAATCCCTACACCTTCTCAGAACGCGCTAAAGGTAAAAAGAACGAGACAAACGCTGACTCGGTGCTAGCGGGAATTATTTTTTACAAAAACTCGTCAAGGTCGGCTCATTCAATAAACGTTTTCTTTGACGGAAGCAATCAACCAAGATTTTTTGAACCAATGTACGGTAAATTCATGAATTTAACGAAAGAACAGAAGGATAGCACATGGTACGTAGAATTTTAGCAAAAATTTTTGGAATTAAGACTCTTGATGAATATAAAGAGAAGGTTCTAGTCAAACCTAAATACCTTAGGAAACGCACCAAGCCCGTAACTTCCGCATAATTAATGGCAAATACTCCGATTAAAAAGGAGGACACTTGGGCGGTATCGGTGCACACGAACCAGTTCGTCTCTCAGGTTATGTATCGGACCTCCATGCTAACAAGTTCACAAGACCCAAAACATATAGATGAAATATTAAAACTTATGTGTCAATACAAAAAAAATATAAAAAAATTTAAATAAATTATGACAATAGAAGAAGCAAAAAAATTAGAAGAAAGAATAGGAAATGATATTTTAAATAATATCCCCTTTTCGCATGTATATCACCTGATAACGGAAGAAGCTAAAACTAGGGCTAAGGCGTTCGTTTCCGATGCCACTGAAGAGCAACTCCTAGAGGTAAAGAAAAAGATTGATGAAGCGGAAGCGTTACAGGCAAAAGAGGAGGCCGAGGCCAAGAAAAGCGCTAAAGTTGACTAATGAACGTAGTTTGTTTTAAGACAGGAGATAAATACTCTTCTGAATATGTGAACAAACTGTATTCAATGGTAAAAAGGAACACTTCTTTCTTTTTTAACTTTATTTGCTTTACTGACGACCCAAAAGGCATAAAACAACACCAAGAAAGTCATATAGACGTTCGACCTCTCCCACATGAAGGCCTAGGTCACTGGTGGAACCGAATGGCGCTCTTTAAAAAAGGAGTGTTAAGGGGGCCTTGTATAAATATCGACCTAGATGTGGTAATTCATGACAATATAGACGAATTATTTGAATTAGATGATAGTCTTTACATGGTAAAAGGAGAAAAGCTTGGCTGTTCGGGCTATAATGATTGTATTGTGAAATTTAACGCAGATAAGCATAACTTTATGTGGGAAAACTACATAGAGAACAAAGACTTATTTGGCACTCAAGTTGATAACGTCATGACCCTAATACTTAAGATTGGGAACTACGAACATAAGCTCTTTCCTGAAGAATGGTTTTGGAGATTTTGGAATGGTGGCGAGAAATCGACACAGGCTAAATTTTGTCATTTTTCTATGAATGAAGACAAGCAAGGTGATATAGAAGATGAGTTTATAAATAAATATTGGAGATGAGAGCTTTAGTCACAGGCGGCACAGGATTTATAGGAACACATTTGGTTAAAAGGCTAAATGAGGCGGGGCATGATGTAATTAGCATAGATAGTGAAATAAGTGAAAAACATGCAACAGAACAAAGATATGTTTGGTCAGATATTTGCAATTATACACATCTTACTAAATTAAGAAATATTATTGAAGGAATTGACGTTGTCTATCATCTAGCCGCGAAAAAGGATTTACAAGCTTCGCATAATAATGTTATTTCGTATCATAATACAAATGTTGTTGGTTCCCTCAACTTGTTAGAGCTTTGCAGAGAGGTTGGAGTTAAGCGCCTCGTCTTTGCTTCTAGCTCCGCCGTGTATGGTGAGAGTGACTTGGATTCTTATAGCGAAACTTCTCCAACGGAGCCTTTAAGCCCTTACGGACTTCAAAAATTAACAGTAGAAAAATATTGCAAGCTATATTCTGAATATTATGGCTTAGACACTGTCTGTTTAAGATATTTTAACGTATTTGGCCCCGGAACCAAAGAAGGAGTTGTACCGATCCTTCAGAAACAACATAAAAATAACAAATTTTTGACAATTTTTGGTTCAGGGGAGAACGAAAGGGATTTTGTACATGTTGATGACGTTATAAATGCAACTATTTTAGCAGGAGGGTACAATTCTGAACATAATGGTGATGTTTTTAACGTCGCTTACGGTGAGTGCACCTCTATTAACGATATAGCTCTAGCTATTTGTGGTACAGGCGGAAAAATTGATCGTCTTCCTAAAAAAATAGAAGCTTTTTCTGTTCGTGGAAATATATCGAAAATTAAAGAAAATCTTGAATGGAAGCCTACTATTCATGTATTGGATTGGCTATCTAATTAGTAGTTTTATATTTAAATTTTTTTATTTATATTAATTTATTTTTATTAGTTTACCCAAAGAAAAGGTAGTCTTTTGCGCTCTTAGCGCAAGGAGAATTTTTTTTAAAAAAAAGCTTGAAAAATGTGTAAGATTACTGTACAATTATTCTAACTGGAATAACCTTTGTTTATTATGAAGAAATTAGTAACATTATTGTTATCTATCGTCGGTCTGCATCTTAGTTATGCAGAGGAACCCGTAACTACGCCTTCTACTTCTATTAGCTTGGAGGCTGGTTACATTGACACTCTACACGTTAACGGCGTGCCGAGAGTCACGGAAACCCCATATATCGCTGCTAAATTTAGCAAGCCAAATGCATTGTTTGCCGATACTGCTCTTTCACTAGATGTTTCTGGTGGAGCTTTGTTGGCAGGTCCGAACGAAGACATCTCTGAGTCCCATTGGAACTTGGCCGTCGGGAAAACAGTCGGATTTGAGAACTTTGGCCTGAGAGTTAGTGGTGAGATTTGGAGACACCAGAGCGGAACACCTAAAGTACCTGACAGCACGGAAATTGCTGCTAAGGTCAGTTTGGTCAATCCTATCGTTTCACCTTATGTTAAGTTGATTAACGATTTTGATTTGGATCAAAAGGGTTACGCCGTAGGAGCGGAAACAAGTTGGACCTTGCCTGTAGTGGGTTGGGACCTCACTCCTGACGTAAGCTGGTACAGTCTGGACGACTATGAGTCATTTAGAGCTGCTGCAACCGTTTCATATTCGGGAGAATTACTTTGGGGCCTTAGTCCTTTTGTAACTTTCTCTTGGGTTGACAACGATTTTGACGTAGCTAACTTCAATTTCGCTTCTTATAAGGCGGACTCGGAGCACTCTTGGTTGGCCGGAGTGAGATATAGCTTCTAATCTGAAGTTATCTAGATTAAACTAGTGTAAATAAGTATTCATTATATAATAATATGAAGAAATTAACAATCAAATCACTTGGCGTAATTCCTTTTGCAAACTTTATGGGTTTGCTAGGGGTTGCTACAGGCATCATTGCAGCCATAGTTCTTCCGGTTCTGGCCTTGGTCGGAGCAGGAGGTCTTGGGGACGTTGACGCAGCAATTAAAGCGGTTAGTACTGCTGTTACTGGTGATCTAACTAGTGTCGCTGCCCTAGGTATCGGCGGTTGGATCGGCGGAGCAGCTTATGCTTGGATCGCTAACGTTGTCTTGGGTGTTACGAAGGGCGTTACCTTTGAGCTCAAGTAAAAGTTCTCGATAGTTCAGAGAGCATACGAAACCTCTCACCTTAACGGGTGGGGGGTTTTTTGTCATCATGTATAAAATCCTTCATGTCGACATTAGTTTTTATTGCTATTTACGTGGTTTTTTAAATGGCATACCAAATGCTAAAGTAATTAGATATGGAAGACGTAAAATTCATTATAGATAACCTTTGGATTTTGATATCAGCTTTGTTGGTATTTATTATGCATTTAGGTTTCTCAAGTTTAGAGGTCGGCTTGACAAGACAGAAAAATACAGTTAATGTTTTGTTCAAGAATCTTTTTATTATTAGTATTGGTTTAATCAGTTATGCTTTAATAGGTTTTAACACAATGTATCCCGGTGAGCTATTTAATGGCTGGCTGAGCATAGGCGGGCCTATCGGCTTTTCAGATGATACAGCAAACTTAACAAAAACATATGCTGACTATACATATTGGACAGATTTTCTGTTTCAAGCTATGTTCGCAGCAACAGGAGCAACGATAGTATCAGGAGCAGTAGCGGAGAGGGTAAAACTATCTTCTTTCTTATTGTTTGCTACTTTATTAGTTGCTATTGCTTATCCTATAGCTGGAGCTTGGAAATGGGGAGGAGGATTCCTAGATAAAATGGGATTTTATGATTTCGCAGGTAGTAGTGTCGTGCATGCCTTCGGAGGGTTTGCTGCTTTAGCTTGTGCTTGGATTTTAGGGCCTAGGGCAGATAAGTATAAGGACGGCAAAATAAACGCTCTACCGGGCCATAGTATGCCTTTAGTGGCTATTGGCGTTTTCCTACTATGGTTTGGTTGGTATGGGTTCAATGGAGGTAGCGTATTAAGCGCAGATCCCGCCTCTGTGTCCCTCGTGTGCG
>Ga0209756_1000831_pt1 | contig 29912 bp, 54 predicted proteins | sample ETNvirenome_6_85_FD_184071 | JGI IMG/M metagenome (GOLD analysis project Ga0209756, IMG submission 184071) | Marine viral communities from the Pacific Ocean - ETNP_6_85 (SPAdes) (version 3) | ecosystem: Environmental > Aquatic > Marine > Oceanic | place: Pacific Ocean | collected 2013-06-19 | reverse complement strand
CAATACTGCCTAAGATAGCAACTTCTTCTGAAGGTGTGTTTGAAACATATGTGCCACTCCATTTTACGAAGAAGGTTTCTATAGTAGCAGCACAGAATACACCCACAGTTAGTGGAGTAATCTGGGGAATATCAGTCGTATAATGACTACTGCAACAGATACAAAATGGATTGAAGATTTATATCAGGATACAGAGATTCAGTTTCTTGAGAAAGCAACTGATGGAAGAACTACGTTAAAGGATATAAATTTTGCCTTAGACGAATATAAAAGACTATATAAAGCAGGAATAGCTTCTGCTGCTGAAATGCTAACTCTATCCAGAGCTTATCCAGATGACCCAACTTTTTCAAAAGCTTTGAGAAAAATGGGAGTTAGAGATGATGATTCTCTGGTAGTTGGTGGCCCTGCTTCTATTGAATTGATTGATAGGGAAGGACATTTAATTACTACAGATGCTCTAGGGAAAGCTTTTCAGAAGTATATGGCTAACTTTAGAACTCGTAACGCCATGGTACTTCATTCAGATGTACAGGTAGGATGGGCTTTGCCAGCTTATATTAGTAAGGGTGGGCAGATATTTAAATCTGGAGTGGATGATAAAGGATTATTTTTTATTACAGAGTTAAGGAATGATACAAAGATTGCTAAGAAAGTAAGGGAACAGATAGATGAAGGGAAGCTAAAGAGTTATAGTATAGCTGGAAGTGCTACTAAGACCCAGACTATACAGAAGGGATTAATGGAAGTGATGCAAGTAGATGAATTGGAACTAGCCGAAGTAACTGTATGTGAAAAGGGAGTTAATCAAGGAGCATCATTTGATATTTTAAAGGCTGAAAATTCTGCTACATCTTCATGTGCAGATGGAAGTTGCTTAGTAAAAAGCGATGGAAATTGTGATTGTGGTTGTAATTCACAAGGAGTTGAACTTATGTATAAGTCAGATGGTGATGTGGATTTTATTAAATCATTCTTAAAGAAGCAAGGTATGGAAAACCAACCTCCACAACCTCCAGATTTTGGTGATGATTCTGGTGGACTGTCTGGTTTTACTGAACCATTTCCCGGTCATAACGAAGCTAGATATCTTAAACAAGGGGAAACTCCAGCCGAAGGTGTGCGAGTTCATACGACTGCTCAAGGAGCCAGTTGGGTTTCTCTTTTTGATGAAGCAGAAGGAAGAGATTATTCAGAGTATGACCCAGACGATGATGAAGGATATGATGATTACGATGATGATGATGGATATGGCGAACCACCTGATTTAAGAGACCAATATGGATATGACCATCCAGCTTTTACAGAACCGGAAGCATATCAGCAGGAACAACGCTCTCAAGTGCAAGAGGAGGCAGAAGAGAAACGCAAGGCAGAAGAGAAACGTATGTATCCTGACCCAAAGGAACAACCAGAAGAAATAAATAAACTAGACCATCTAATGGCATGGGATAAACAAAAGAACCCGGAGGAAAGACTATCTAAAAAGGAAATTCGTGAAGCACTAGATATGTCGTTTAAAGACATCAAAGAGAAATATAGCATCCATGGTAGGTATTACGATAAAAAACGAGATAAATACTACTATACGGATAGTTGGGGAAAGAACACTTATTATGACTGGCAACCAGATTACACATCTAGGGGTTCAAAGGATTCCCAACTATCTGCCCATAATACCAATGTAAGATATCCAAAAGGCTTTAGACGAGAGGATAGATTCAAACAAAAATCAATAGGGGCTAATATTATGAACTTAACCGATAAAATCACACAGAATGTATTACAAAAACTTGTAGGAGATACTGAAGCAGGAGACTATGGAGAATCATTTCCTACTGGTTTTACTGAACCTTTTCCCGGTGACCAACAAGCTAGATATCTTGCACAAGGGGAAACTCCAGCCGAAGGCGTACAAGTTCATACGACTGACCAAGGAGCTAGTTGGGTTTCTCATGCTGATGAAGCACATGCTAGTGAGAGGAACTATAAAACAAGCACAGGGAATTACGCTTACCCTGAGGAATTTGGAAGAGAACCATCAAGGCAAAAACAAGCACAGGATGCTGACCTGACACCTAGACAACTTGATGCTGCGGAAGAGAAATGGCAGATGTTACGAGATGACCCATCAAAAGCAAGGCAAGAACAGGCTAAGAGAGATTCCACACACAGACAAATACAGACAGAAGTTAAAGATGGAATGGCTAGAGGTTCAAAGGAAAGAAATGACGTATATCGTAAACATGGATTTCATAGTGAAGAAGCATATGACTATGAAAGGCGTGAGCAACAGGAGTTAGACCATCGTTTTCCTGAAGGGAAAGCCCCATACCATTCAGACCCAAAGAGGCAAGAAACAAAGGCTTTTTACGATAAGGCAGCAGAACGAAGAAGGCAGCGACCAACTTTACGTGATAAGTGGAAAGAAGAAGAAAGGTCACCAACACTGGAAGAATATAAAGCTACTGAAAGAGCAGGTATGAAGGAAAGTGAAAGAATAGATGAACAAAGAAGGCAGGGAGCAGATAAAGAAGTAGAGGGAACAGGCGGAAGGATAATTAGAAACGCAATAGGTAATATGAGCTTAGCAGATAAAATCACACAGAACGTATTACAAAAAATCGTAGGAGATACTGAAGCAGAAGGGTATGGAGAATCGTTTCCTACTCTAATGAACACACAGGGAAGGCAGGATGAACATCATAGCTTATTAGATGCCTATGGTTTCCCTAGTGAGTTGGAAGCAGAGTACGCTAGGTATACTCCAGTAATAGAGGAAGACCCTTCACCATTCGCTCATAGGCTTCCACCTTGGGTTGTTAATGAAGCAGGGCAGAATCTAGGGGAAAGGCATTATGATGATGCTTTAACTACTCCACAATTAGGTAGACATACTAAGAGGGGAATAGAGGAAGGAGCAAACTCCTCCGAAACTCCTGTAGACCAACTTAATGATACCGAAGCCTTTGATAAAATCTTAGCTGCTGAAGCAAAGAAAGAAGCTAAAGCTAAGAAAGAAATTACTTCTACTGCTGATATTGAAATTACAATAACTAAATCAGACGAGTTCTTTAATTTCTTGGAAAAAGAAAATGTACATATCTATAAAGAATCATGTCCATGTGAATCATGTTTCCATAAATCTAGTGACTATACAGGAAACAAGCAGAGAGCTAACAATTATTTTTTAGCCTGAAAGCTGTAGATAATCCTTTTGCAGTTGCTACAGCACAAGCAAAAAAGATGGGCTATTCAAATTTTACTGAAGGAAGCGAAGGAAATAAAAAACGAGAAGAAATTGCCGAAGCGATAAAACGCAAGGAGTAAAGAAAAAGTTATGTTTGGAAAACTAAGACCACAGATATTTTTAGCCATATTAGTTTTAGGTATATTAGCTGGAGTAGGAGCTATGCAAGGACTTCCAGAAATAGCGACTGGAACCATAGGGGGCATCATAGCTTTGGGCATGAAGGTACTTGAGAATGAATGATTGTGAATGCATGGAAGCAGGGGAATGTACCTGTGAGGATTCGGAAGTAGCTTGTATGTGTGAGTGTGAGTGTTTAGAATGTGAAGAAACCAATTCCTACATCTGCGAATGTGGTGGGGATTGTCAATGTGGAAATTCTAATTATATGGAGGAAATACAATTATGAATATAATGAACCTAATAACTTTAGCTATTACTTTTGTTCAGTTGAATTCTGGACAAACGGCAGAAGGGAAGAAGATTCTAAAGGAAGCAATGGATGTTGTACAACATCTTGGAAGTGCCTTAAAAGATAAGAAGATTACTATGGACGAAAAGAAAGTTCTTGTAAAAGAACTACGAGAATTCACAAAGGTTACTATAAAAGTAATAGATGATATAGTCATTCCTGAATAATAATGATATGGCGAAACATAGTCGTAACTGTGTACTTGATAATTTGTATCTACGACTTTATGTTCGTGCCTATCTATTATGGGATTGCCAGAATGGGGTTGGACTTAGCTGATTATATGAGCCACCTTCAAGAGATTGAAGACCCAATTGTCCAACTTGAATACTTAAAAAAATTGGTTTCGCAACATGAACCTTTTACGCTGAAGGGCGGTGGATTGTTTCACTTATCATTTGGTGCAATAATAACTGGAAGCGTATTCGGAAAAAATAAGGATTAGAATGAGTAGAGAACATGGGAACTACGGCAGTAATAAGTGAAGGACATATAGGAGATATACCCAATCTTCATTTAGCTGATGACCAAGCACGATTAGTTTATGAAGCAGAGGAACAATGTGGCTTTTGGAATAACCTTGAAGTATTATCCTTGGATGAAGTAAAAGACCTTGTTAAAAGAATATCTATTTGGGCAGGGGCATTTGTTCCGAAGGTGATAACGGAAGGGCATACAGACTCAACAATTGCCTATGCAACTTCTACATCAATCGTTCTACCTTTCCCCTTTGCTAAAAGCCTTCCATATATTTGTCATGAGATGGCTCATGTGATAAACTATCAAAGCGTTATATATGCAGACCACCATGGAAAGAACTTTGCTTCTGTTTATTTACAGATTGTACGAGAATTTGCTAGTCCAAGAAGCTATCTTGAATTAAAGAGAGCCTTTGATAAGATGAGTGTAGAATATTCAAAAACTTGACAGAGTTTTTATATTAGTATAAAATTGAGTTATCTCAAAAAGGGAGGGTCGTATGATAATTACAGACCCATTAAGATTCTTACTAACCCTTTGTGCAGTATCTATAGTGCTAGGATTACCTTTGGGATTACTAGTAAGTGCTTGTGGATTGAGTTAGTAAGCAGAAGGGCTTCTGTTAAAGGAAGCCCTTTTTTATTAGGAGATAGATATGTCTAGTATAATGCAATATCTTTATCAGCAGAGTGAAGAATTTAGAGAAGCTGCTGAAGATATTAATACCAGAATGGATACTGTATTAAATCAGATAACTGAAATTTGTGATAGATTAGATTTAATAGATATAAGATTGAAAGATATAGAAGCAAGAATAAATGTTAATCGTAATGAGAACATAAAGTAGTATAATATAGTATGAAAAGTTTCTTTAAAAAACTATGGTGTTCTTGGAAAGGTCATGCTACTTTCCCCCCTTTTATGGAAATGTGGGAATCAAAGAATGGTATGCACCGCAGTTATTATTTATGTAGAAGATGTTTTGTAACTATAGGAGAACGACCTTATGTACGATACGAATGAAGAAGATGCTTTTTTTGCAGAGATTAAGGAACTGTCGCTAACTAGAAATGAAGCATTATATTTGAGTGATAGTATAACTTTGTTGATGGAAATTACTCCTGAGAGTGGCAAAGTTCAAATTCCAGCAAAACATCTTTTGCCTCAAGGTACTGTACCTGTACCTGTAGATTTAATACAAACTATAGGAATGGCAGTATTATTAACTACTCAAGATAAATGGGCATTAGAAGAAACAGTTATACAAGTAAGTGTTGCTGATTTGTTTTTGTTGAGAGAATGTTGTCAATCATATATCAAAGTTAATCAGGAATATGTAGGATTTAATTTGTTGAGAAAAATATATGCTATAATTCTACGACAGGGTTTAGATGAGCGAAATTTTATTGAGGACATAACTAGGGATGTAGATACATCCTTGATACCTCATACAGATACATTACAAGAAATAAAAGATAAGCATAAAGATTATTTAAGATATAGGAAGGACAGTGAGTAATTATAAGCAACCGAAGAATTTAAAAGAATGTTTAGAAATGCAATCACATTTTATAGGAATCCCTAAAATAACTAAAAGAAATTATGAGGAGTTCTATAAAAGAGGGAAGGACTTACAGGTATTAGGAGTGGGGTTTTGGGAAAAAGGAAGGATGCCTACACTAGATGAAGTGAAGGAACATATGGATTTAGAAACACAAGCCCAAAAATTACAACCTAAACAATGGCAAAATATTTTAAAGGGTATTATAAAAGATAAGACTGATGTTTTAATTGGGTTAGAAAAGTCAAAAGATAAAACGTTAAATGAATATGGATATAATTTTAGTTAGTAGTTTACTTATTCTTTCTTTTGTTCTTACTTTCCTTAATTGGAGAATTTTAAGGGAGACAATAATAATTAGGAAAGAGACTATTATAATAAGGAAAGAGAGTGTGAAGGTAAGGAAGGCATTAGGAGATGCTGATGAACCACCAAACCGAAAATGATTATACAGTATTTTTAATACTACTCACTATGTTTTGGCTACTAATTAATTTTAGTCCTTGACAGATAGTTTTTTATTTAGTAATCTATTTGGGCAGGGAGAGTGATAACTCGCAGTAAATTACAGGAAAGATATTATAAATATCTAAATTAAAATTATAGTTAGTTTAAAATAATATTCCAAAAATAAAACCTTTATACCAATACTGTAATTTTTTAATAGATATGAGTAATTGATTAAAATTGTTTACAAACTATACGAATAACTATCTGTGCAGTTTCTTGAGAAAACAATGGAAATCGAAATCTTTTTGTTTGAGCGAGCCGAATAGTAATTTACTATCATAATCCCTGCACCTAATTTATGAAACCTATAGTTAAACAAATTAGTAAAGAGGAAGCATCCTCACTTCTTAATCCTTATCACTACTTGACCAAGGAAAGCAAAGGTTTTCGTAGTGGTGATAACTATGGTGCATTCATTGATGACAAGCTTTTAGCAGTTTGTATATTTACTTGTCCTTCAGTTCCTGAGTTAGTGAAAGGATGTTTTGGTTTGGAAAGGAAGGAACAGGAAGGAATCTTTGAACTAGGCAGACTAGTTAAACATCCTGATGCTCCCATTATTCTTTCACACTTTGTAGCGACTAGTATAAAACAGTTGAGAGAAAAGACAGATGTTAGAGCAATACTTTCATATGCTGATTCAAGATATCATACAGGATATATTTATCAGTCATTAAATTTTAAATACTATGGTTTAACTAAACAGAAAACAGATTTTTGGTTTGAACAGGAAGATGGAAGCTACATCAAACATATAAGAGGAAAGGTTAAAGGAAGCAAAGGAGAGTGGAGACCAAGACCAAGGAAGCATAGATATTTAATGGTCTATGATAAAAACTTATGTTCTAGGTGGAAAGAGGAAGTATATCCCAAAGGAAACAATATTGAGTATCAAGGATGATTATTCAATTAAACCTATTGATTATAAGACTGCTATGGATTTGGTAGTGAAGAATCATTATCTACATAGGAAAGCACCATGCAGTCAGGCATTTGGATTATTCAATAGGGAAGGGGAAGTGATAGGAACAGTAGTTTATGGAACTCCTGCAAGTAGGTCATTACAGAAAGGAGTGTGTGGAATAGAGGAAGCGAATAACGTATTAGAATTAACAAGGCTTTGGGTACAAGATGGAACACCAAAGAACGTGGAAAGTTTTTTAATAGGTAATACAATACCTATAGTGGAAAAAGAAATAATAGTTTCCTATGCAGAAGTAGAGCAAGGACATTTGGGAATCGTGTATCAGGCAACCAATTGGATTTATACTGGACTATCAGATAAACATAGCAAATGGTTTATCAAAGGAACAGACGACAAACATTGTAGACATATCTTTGATTCATATGGGGGAATCAATAAAGCTAAAGAGATACTAGGTGATAAGATGGTAAGAGGGGAAAGACCAAGGAAGCATAGGTATATATATTTCAATGCAGATAAATATCGTAAACAAGAGTTAATTAATAAGTTAAGATATAAAATACAACCTTATCCAAAAGAAGAAAATTGGATAGGGGGTTGACAGGTTTTTTAGTATCTGATATAATTCTTAATTATGGAGAGTGATATGTTTTTAACCAAAGAAAAAATTAATCTAACTAAAGAAAAAATTAAAGATGTACGAGAAGGTAAAGTAGCCCATAGTCATAGTCCATTTAAAGGAGATGACATAGAGGAAGGGGTACGTTGGTATAGTGTGGAATATGATTTCTTTGATGGTTTAGAGAATAGAACTAACAACACTCCAAATCGTAGACATTGTGTTGGGTGTGAGGATACACCTGATAATCTATTTTGTTATGACCAAAGGAATCCACATGATTGTTTTGACCAATTGTTCTGTAGTAGAGAATGTTGGAAGCCTTTTGATTTAGATATGCTTTTAGATGAGCAAGAGAAATTACTGGAAGAACAGGAAGGAAATATATATGAATAAGAATTGTGATAAGTGTGGTGGTTATGTGTACTACGAAAAAGATTTAGATGGGGATTATTGGGAGTGTGTTAATTGTGGAAAACATATTAATATAAATTTCAATAAAGGTGTAACACAACATAAAAATCCTTTGTGGGGAGTACAGAATAGAGCAAAATTTAAGAGATAGATAATTAGGGGTTGACTCAAGGAAGTTATTAATTTATACTAATCAGTAAATAAAGTTTTGGGAGATAACAGATGGCAACATATGAAATAGAGTACGAAGTTATAGGGCATCATTATAAGACAATAGAAGTACCTGATGATGATGCAAGTATAAAAGCTATAGAAGATTTAAACGAGTCGTATATATCAGATGACCATCCATGTGAAGAATATCATGGAGACCCAATAGAAGAATGTATTATTACATCAGTTAGTAAAGTAGAGGAAAAGGAATGAGAGAATATTTTAGTGACGTATCAATAACCTTCTCAGGGAATGGTATAGAAGCAGATGACCCTGATGATTATAGGGAAAGGGTAAGGCATCTGTTTAAGCGTGACCACGACATTGACCTTACTGATGAAGAAATTCGTATCACTCACCATCTTCCTACTAACAGAGATAGGGAATGGTTTGATGGAAATGGGAGAGGATAAATTATAATGGATGATAAAAAAATAGACTGTAAACATCCTCAAGATAAGGAAGTAACTAGGATTGAGATAAAGGTTTGGTGTACTGCTTGTGGCGTTGATTTGAAACATCATATTACAAGTGAGATGGCATCAGCAGAAAAAAATATATCAGCTAGTTAAAAAATAAGGAGATAATTATGCCTTGGATGAATTGGGTACATGAAATAGGAATAGCATACTTAATAAGCAAGAAACTTATATGTATGTTGCATCAGACGTTTGAGAAAGGATGCCAAATGTGTGAAGATATTTGGAGATGTTTGAAATGTAAGGAAGTACGTTATGAAGATGATAACGTAAACCTAGACAAGATATGTAAAGAATGTATTTAAAATGTCTTACTATTCTAAATTTGGCAAACAAATTTTTACACAAAGAGATAGCAAAGAACTTATGCGTATAAATAAAGTTCTTGACAAAATTATAATAGATGATAAAAAAATAGTATGTGAGTATCCTAATTGTGGTAAGGATTTAAAACATCTAGCTAATTGTAATTTAGTACAGGGGTTGACAGGATAAAATCAATCCTGTATAGTTAAGTAATCAATTAAATTATTAATAGGAGAGTATCACTAATTTAATAGCAGTTCATCAGGGATGGGATAGCAAGGGGTAAAGCTAAAGTAATGAGGGAATCCCACCGATTTATAAGCCCTAGCACCGAAATATATCCTACGGCAACCATAGTAATATGGATAACACGAGTGGTAGGTTACCGAAAGTCTATCTTATATTCGCCATCATTACGTTTCCCATCCTTGTCAACAAGAGAGAGATATCATTAAAAATTTTAAAATACTTATAATTTAAGATGGCGAAACTATCTCTCTCAAGTTGAATAACTATAGAGTGGAAGGACTAACTCTTCCAAAGCTAGGACATACCTTTATATCCAAGTTAATTTCCTCTGATTGCCTAGGCAATTCCATGTCATAACTTCTAGTGATTAGGTCTTCATTAAGCTAGTATGGATGAGAATGAGAGTAGGTAGGAAGGTAAATGCAAACCTTACTATGAAAAAACTCTAGAAGTCTTGGGAAGGTGGTAGGAAAGTTCCCACCAACAATATCTGCGATAACATTTACTTGGTAAGGAGATTAGGGGGGAATATGATTGTATACATCTGTTGGCAAGGGATGGTTTACTTAATACAAGTATTCAAATCAGGTCTAGGCATAGACCAACCAAACCAATGTTTCCTACTCAAGAAAGCTAAAGAAATTTAGCACCTGACGAAAATGAAGCATGAGTTGAAACGAAATTGTCCTTACACTCTATAGTTATATTGAATGGGTGTATAAGGTTGGGAGTCATGAACCCAACATATACTTAATGAGAGTTGAAACATTTGCGTACCTATCTCACCCACTACTTTAAACCATGTCAGAGAGCATGGAAAGTAGGAAGGGCAGTTGGATTACTCAACTGAAGATTACAAGGTAGTAATGCGATTGGGTTTGGGGTTTTTTCATCCCCTACCTTTACCAATCAGAGAGCCAGTAATCGTTTCCTTTTTAAATCAATTAATAAAAAAGCTTGACAGAGATTATTCAATAGTTTATAGTAGTTAATATAATAAATTAAATTGTTAGGGAGAATACAATGGGTAAAAGTAAAAATTGTTTGTTAATGTTTAGAGTTCCTGCAACTGAAGAAGGATATGAATTAATTAATCAGATGAGGAAAACCTTAAATAAGGACTCATATAAAATGAGGACTTTGTATACTGGTAAACGACCAAAGGGTACACCTCAAGCTACCACTCTTAAGAAAAATGCTGAGAGCATTAGAGTCTACATTGATTCAATGCTTGAAGATGGTACTAATCCACGCATCAATGACATATATGAGAATGGTATAACTACTGGTAGAGCAAGAGAACAATTTGATAATGAAAAACTTATTAGTGATGTGAATAAAGAAGTAGACAGGATTATGAGGGAGAATTTTAGGTTGAATAAAGAACTTGATGAGCAAGCTAAGAAAATAGATGATAGTCCATCTTATAATAGCTTGAAAGTAGAAAGGGATGAGTTGAAGAAAGAAGTAGATAGCTTGCAGATAAAATTAGCTAAAGCACATGGAAACATTATTACTTATAAGAACTTGTTAGAAGAAGAACTTACAAAGAATGATGCTTTAACAGAATGTCATAGTAAGTTAGAGGAGAATACTAATGCACAAAATAGGTCTGTATCTAGGAATAGTGATGACGTTGATTTGGATAAGTTTATTGATATGGGTTTTGCTAAATGGGTAGAACAACAACCATGGCATAAACGTTGGATGTATAAAATAGGTTCAATAGCATGGAGAGATTTTGCTTTCATGATGCTTGCGTTTTGGACAATTCCCATGATTGTATTATTAATATTAAAAGTGGAAGGAGTGATAAATTGAAGGATAGATATTTTAGAAAGAATTGGAATCAAAAACAGAGGAAGTATAAAGTACCTTTCACAAAGTTTGAGTTTTTCATGATGGCAACAAACTTGGGAATCATATCAAGCATTTGGGTTACTTTTATAATATCCTGTATAATTTAGGGGGAAGTAAATAATATGTTTAATGTAAAGAAAGAGTTAGAGAATCAGAAAAGGGAAATTGCTAAGTTGACTGAAGCAAATGTTTTGTTAGAGGAAGATAACATAAAACTAGCCAAACGATTAAGGAAAGCATACCAAAAGAATTCTAAGAAAGAATTGACAACAGAGTAACTAGGAATTATAATAGTTCATATAAAATATTTAATAGGGAGAACAACTATGAAGATAAGTAGAAGGAAGGCAACAGAGTTGATACATAAATCCAAAGGTAAAGTTTTTGGTGTACAATTTGTCAAGAGAACAACAGGGGAAGTAAGGAAGATGAGTGCTAGGTTGGGAGTAAGGAAGTATGTGACAGGGGAAGGTCTGAAGTTTAGCCCAATCAAAAAGAATCTTGTGCCAGTCTTTGACATGAATAAGAAAGGTTATAGAATGATTCCTCTAGATGGTTTAACCAATTTATCAATCAATAATGAAAAGTTTGAAATTGATAGAGTTTAGGGGTTGACTTTTTTACTGGTTAGTATAAAATAGACCTATATTAAATTTAGGGCAAAGCCCAAAGGGAGAACAGAAATTGAGAGCAACATCTTTATTCGGAGATAGATTAGTAACTAGAGTACCTGCTTGGTATAAAGTGGGTAGCCAATTCACTACAGAAGAAAAAATGAACGTTAGTGAAGGGATGCGAAAAGCAAATGTAATGTTTGCAATAGATAAACATCCATTAGTTGTTCAAATGGATAGTAATGGATTTACTAACACCATGATTGATACTAGGGGTGGTGGTCGATTAGAAAAAAATAGAGCCGTTAACAATACTCTAGATACCAAGAGTTTTGCAGTTGTTAGAGAACCAACATCAGATGACCCACAACATAGAGTCTTGGGTACTGTTGGTAAAGACTGGACTGCATTACAACCTACTGCTTTAGGTAGGATGCTTGACCCAATCAGCGAAACATATCCTGTTGAGTCAATCGGTAGTGTAGGTAATGGCGAATGTCTCTTTATTATATTAGATGCTAAAGAGTCTAAAATAGCAGGTGAAGACCATCACTTGTATTGGATGATAGTTGATAAGAGAGATGGTACTGGTGGATTATCCATAGCATTTACACCAATCAGAATTACCTGTCAGAATATGTTGGTAACTGGTATGAGAAATGCTAAAGTATCTATCAACATTAAGCATAACCAAAGTATTGAAAAAGATACTTCTTTCTACTTGGATATCTTTAATCAAATGGGTAGAGTACAAGATAGCATAGTATCAGCTATGAACACTATGACAAATAATACTTTAACTGATAAAAAGGTAAAGCATATTGTTCAGACTGCATATCCTAATGCTAGTGAACCAAACAGATTGAAACTTTCTAATGGTATTACACCTGATGATGTTTCAGCAAAAGTTTGGAGTAGAATTTTAATGGATAGGTCTGAACAAAATAAGGAAGTTTCAGAACGACAAAGTAGAATAGACCGAATCAAGGATTCAGCATTTGAAAGACTTGCTATATTCAATCAGGAATTCAGTCATATGGCGAATACACCTTGGGCAGTTTATAATGCAGTTGTTGAAACTGAAGATTTCAGAAGAGGTCACGACAAATCAGGAACTCAAATGTTTGGTAGTCGTGCAGATGCAAAAGCTAGGGCATTTAATACTGCTTTAGCGTATGCTAAATAAGGTTTCTCTCCGAAACAAGGTAGGGTTTGTCTCTAAAATAATTTAACACTGTAGTTGTGAGAGACAAAGTTTTTAAATAATTAGAAGTTAAGCCCTACCTTTTTAATTAACCAGTATAAATGGGGGATAAGAAATAATGCTAAATAAATATATAGTAACAGTACAGGAATTACACGAAACAAAATATCTAGTCAGTAATGCAGTTGCACCACAACAGGCACAAGAATGGATAGAGATTTATATAGAGGATAATCTGTCTGAATTAATTGGACAGAACATTTCAGAAATAAGTTCTGACTTTGTGACTGATGGGCGAAATAATATTGTAGAAAATCTAAAAGATATTAAAGTAGAAAAGGTGGGCGAGCAAAAGAAACACAAGAATAATACTGAATGGTTAAAAGACATCAACCCTGATGTACCAATCAACATGGGATGTACTTGTGGATATGATGAAGAAGAACAACCACCTGAGAGTTGTCCTGATGGCAAATGTACTTGTGGAAGATAATAAAAAATGGGGGAGATAAAAATGAAACAGATTATTGGTGTTGAAACATTAAAAGAATCAATAGAGTTATTAACAGATTATCGTAGATGGATTGGAGAAGAACAATCTAACAGGTTTACTAAGATGTTATTAAGAAAGGTAAATGAAAATATTGATATACTGGAAAGAACAATAGGTAAGCTAGAATCTAAGGAAGAAATCAAAACCTCTGATGAATGGGAGAAATCTGATTTACCTGAGATGAAAGGAACAAAAGTATTAGACCCTGATGGATGGGATAGACAGAATTTTGATTTCAGTTACTATCAGGAATTAATAACCAAAGAAGAATATCTACATAGGGTTGGTTACTCAACTTGTAGATGGGATGAAGATAAAGATTATAAACAAGATTTAACAATGGAGAGTTAACAAATGAAAGATAGGTTATTAAATAATTATCAAGCAGAACTTAACCTCTCTTTAAATTGTCAGATTGAAAACAATCCAAAATTATATTATAAGAAGGAATTTATGGACTCATATAAAATTACAATTGAGGTGGAAGTAGAGGAAGAGGATAGTGGAGAGGAAGTATATAACTTAATAGATGATATAAAAGAATTGATTAAGGAAAGGAAGGCGAATAGTTTATATCAGTCAGTAAAAAATATTGATATCACTAGAAGTAGTAGTAGTATGATAGTTAATCAATGGAAGGAAGGCATAGAGTCTGGAACGAAGGAAGGAATGGTATATCAGATACCCCTTAATTCTAACGAGGATGGACATACAGAGCCTTTTTTAGTGAAGGAAGTAGTGAACACTAGGGAAGAGGAAGTAAGGGATGGTTCTTGGGGGAACTAATTTATATTAACCCATACAAAAGTAATGGAAGGAAAGGAAGTATAATAAGCTATGATGATGAATGAAAATTTAGACAGGGAAAAAATGTATTCAATACTGGAACAGATGGGTATACCATTTATAAGAGTAGATATACATAACGATAAGATGGAAAGGGAAGAGTCACCTATAGGAGCTATAGCAGATATATTTGAGGTACTTGTTAATAGTCTTATGGGAGATATAATAATTGCAGGAAGTGAGGAAGCAGGGAGTTTCCTTAATCATCTAGAGACACAATTGAAAGCTTTATCTTATCTCGCCTCCCATATATTAAATGATAGGGAACGTTTGAAAAGGATATCAGAGAAGTTGGAAGGGTTGAGGAAGGAAGCAAAAGAGGAAGGAAGGGGAGAAGGATTTTATGAATCCATAAGAAAGGAAGTAGGAAGCGAGGAAGGGGAAGAGGAAGTGAAAACACCAATAAGTAATGTATGGAAGGAAGCATGGGAAGAGGTGATGAAGGAAGGGGAAGGAAGCAATAGGAAGGAAGAGGAAGGGAAGGAAGAAGAGGAAGGAAGCAAGGAAGGGAAGTAGGGGAAGCAATAGGAAGGAACTAAGGGAAGAGAGGGAAGGAAGGGAAGGACTCCGTTTTTTGATTCATGCCCTACCCTATTTGTCAAGATGTCTTTTTATTCATGAAATCCACTTCATGTATTGTTTCACAAAATTTTCTGTTTGTCAAGCTTTTAATACCAGTCTTTTTATTCATGAAATCCGCTTCATGTGTTTAGCCAAAAATCCGATTTACCTGATTTACAATACATGAATTTTACTTCATATATATTTAGACTATATCCTAGGACTTACTCTAAAATCATATGAACAAAAATACATGAAACAAAACTCATGTATAAAAATTCATATTGACAAAAGCTGTCCAATAAAATGCAGAAATAAAAATATTGAATAAAAAATTACAAAATAATAAAATATTCTAAACATTAATTAAGATTAAATCTTAACTATGAAATCGTTTGGGTTTTTTCTTGCGTTACCTTTACATCGCAATCCCACAATCACATTTGACTCATCTAAAAACCGTAAATCTGAAATATCACCGTCAATCACTTTATAAGAATTCCAATTTTTGACCATATCGCATTTACACGATAGCGCACATTCAGATTTATAATTTTGCTTGCATAAATCAAAAACAACTGCCATATTCCTATTTGGCAAATTGTCAAATTCTGATTGTGTGGTTTTTTCTGAATAACTATAAGTTAAATGGTAGTTGCTAGGTAATTTTTCGTTAGGTCTCTCATTGTATGGGTATTTCGTGTAATCGTACCAAATATTATTTGGGAAAATTTGCATAATATTTTTATTATCATAATTTTTAAAATAGATATTTTCGTATGGCATATCAGATAGACCATTTAATCTAGAACATGGCGTTAATTGTCGTTTATTTGCCATTCTAAATAGTTTGTTAGTTTCTTTGATAAGTAACTCTATATAATCACTTTGCATATATTTAAACATGAATATTGTTCTTTGAATTTGTGCGTGTTCGGCAATGGTCAATTTTAATCGCCCACTTGTATTCAAACAGATAAAACGACACAACCCAGCGTATTTGCATGTGTTATAGCCTGATTCATTACTTGGTGCCAAATATTGTATTGCAGTTAGGTAACCAAATTGAACCGATTTACTTGTCTTTGTGTCTTTATCTATTGTCAATAAATCTGTGAATGTGTCGTTTTTCATTTTTAACCCCTTATTTAAATCTATTTTATATCAATCAATATAATAATGTCAATAACTTAATTAACTATTTTAGACTAATTTATAGCTTGACAAATTATACATTATATGATATAATTAACTACCTGTTAATACATGAAATCTGCTTCACCCTTTTTTAGACTATGTCCTAGGACATCTTCTAAAAATACCTGAACCAGAATTCAGGTAATATGAAACCCTAGCTACTAATCTTTCACTAAGGTTTATTTTTTAGTAATATTAAATTGTTGTGATATTAAGTGTTAATTCATATTTCTTCTCCTCTCCTCTTCGTCATCAACTAATTTATTTAGTTTTTCGGTTTCTTCTCCTCGTCTACTCGGATGTAGTAATTTAGTTATATTCCGAGCCATTGCAGGGGTGACCAATTCCCTGCCTTCTTTGATGTCCTCATCAATTCCTAATTTGATAAAATCAATTTGAAATTCATCATCAATTAAATCTGTTAATCGTCTCATGATATCTTCCAAATGTGCTACTTGGTCTGGTTGAGCATTATCAGGTCTTGATATATGCAATCTCATAACTATATTCATTGCTTGTATATAGTGACCATTAAATAATAAGTTTTTCAATTTATTTCTCCCTTGCAATTGGTCTACAATTTCTCTGTCCTGCCCATTGTTTATCTTGAATCTGATTAGCTAATTGAATTATAAATTCAGCATATAGTTCGGCTGAATGTGGATAATCAATTATCCTTTGAGCATGCTCTTTGAATGTATCCAATTCCCAACTGACAACTCTATAATTTTCATCCAAATATTTGTCCATGTGGTTTTCAACTACTTCTGTTGTTGTTTTTTTGATAGTCATTATTTTTTACTCCCATAAATTAATTGTGTTTTTTGGTCTCTTGTTAATGATTTAAGATATGCAAATCTTTGTTTTCTGTTCATCAATAAAGGATATGTACTAACCCCTTTATTTTTTTGAGCAATCATTTTGTTATTTTCATATCTTGCGATATGGCAAAAGCTGAGTAATATTTCCATATTATTTTCGGCAGATGCAACATGAAAACCTTGATTAACCAATCGCTCTAATGTATCCTCTTCAGCTAGTAACTTGCTATTTGAGATTGTGGCTGACATTTGTTATTTCCTTATATTTATCTTTAACTTGATATATAAATTATCTCATGTTTTAATGTATCGTGTTGAGATTTTTGTTCCTAGCTAAATACAGTTTTGAGCAAAACTACGCTATTTTTATAATAAACAGTAAAAAATGGTCAAAGTGCCTACTAAAAAACGTCAAAAAATGCCCTTTTTAAAAACTTATAACACTAGATTTGAAATACATGAAATGCTCTTCATATGTTTATAGACTATGTCTTGAAGACATCTTCTAAATTTATATGAACTCTAATTCATGTAATTTGTTTCAGGTGTTGGGGCTAGAGCAAAACAAATAAAACCCTAGCCCCTATCCTATAAGATGTAATTATTGTAGTGAGTTCTATTTTTTATAAGGATGAACTCGCCAAACAATGAAAAGCTTTTACTACAATAATCTTAATAGGTTATATGTGATGTGTATCTTCTCCATTCTTAAAAGGTACAAACTCATTAGTAAGACCTTCTATTTGAACTAATACTTTATTATCTACTATTAATTGATATTGATGGATTCCACATTCCGACTCAACAACTGCTCCAGTAAATCCACTATCTTGTACAGATTGCATAAAGCGTTTCTGTTCTTCTTGTGGCAAATCATGATAAGAAATACTTTTAGCATTTACATCAATCTCTTTAAATTCATAAAAGCCGTTACGAGTCACAAATTGATTTAGTGTATCTCTATTGATACTATTTCCATAAATTTCTTTAGAAGCTTCTATGGATTGCTGAACCATCATTTTTATATAATCAGTTTGTATAGAGTCATCTATTTTTTGAACCATTAATACCATTAGATGTTCTAAAGCCCTTACTGATTGTGGGTCAGCATCAGAGTCAGTCGTAGACCACAGTCTACATAATACTTCGTATGCGTGTAAATCATTATTTATTTTAACCATTTGTTATTCATTTCTCCCTAATTTATTTTCAACCTAGGTAAATATTATCTCAAAAAATGATATAAAACTCAAGGGCTTTTTGGACTAATATTGGATACCTGAACAAATCTTCATGCTTTTTTAGAGAACGTTCTAAGACCTAGTCTAAAAATAAATGAACCAGAACACATGAATTTTGTTTCATGTATTCTGATTCATGTATTCTGCGTAACCTATCTCCCTTTATAGATTACGCTTTTGTTGGTGTGGTCTAATTCCATTTAATTGACCTCCAGCTCATTAATTTCTTCAACATAAGAATCTAAATGTCCATCAGGTATGGTGTCGGCAAATTGGTCATATCCTACAGAATAGGTCTGACCTTCTACTGTCAATTCCTGTAATGTATTAATATTAACCATTCGATACGCTTTCTTTTGAGCATCAAAAATACCGACTAACCCATAATCATCAGGATTATACTTGAGACCTTCGCCAGTTAATGGTGCATGTGGAGAATTATATACTCCAGTTCTGCCAGTCAAACTTCTGTGGTCGCCATTTTTCTTGACGAATTTGACATTGATAAATTTACCCTTACTGCTCTTGATTAAATCTGTTGCCTTTGCTTTGCTTATGTTCACTTTAAATCTCTCCTTATTTAAACTTTATATAAATATTATATAGGACTATATAAAACTTGTCAACCCCTTAATCTAATAAAACCATATATTCTCTAGCGTGATATTTAATAAACCAATCCAAACCCTTTCGCATTTTATTATAGTTACCGAACATTTCAGCACCTTTCACGCTATCATAAACTGCGACTGCATGAGGTGTTAATTGTACAGATTCTCCACTTAATGGATTAGAGACTGTTTCGGACTCCGTACCTACTTCACAGTCAAACGGCAATTTGTTTTCTTTAGTGGCTTTAGTCATAATGTAGTTATTCAATTTAAATCTCCCTAATTAAAAGTATACTTTTATTATAGCATACTATTTTATATAAAACAGTAAAAAACATATGTTAAATTAAACATGAAATCTGCTTCATATATTATTAGACTAGGTCTTAGGACTTACTCTAAAATCATGTGAAACAAAATATATGTATTGTCTCACATGATTTGTAATTCATGAAATCTAATTCATGTATTAGTCTGCCCACCTAGAGCCAGTTCTCTAGGTAGTCATCCTCAATTTTTGTGCCTTTTCGGACATCTAATATACATACTAGCAAGTGCCAAGACTGTTTCGAGTTGCTCTTTGTCCCAATTTTTGGCGATGCCTTTTCGGACTCCAGTTGCATGGGCTAACATGTGACCAAATTCTTCTACATAATTCTGGTTATTTAATCCGACAGTATAACCTTCGTTTTTACTCTGTTTTTTCAAAAGTTCTATTTGGTTTTTTGTATCTTTACAAGTTATCCAATCATGTAGCATCAAACCCATTTTTAAATCTCCTTTTAACTAATACAGCCTTTAGTTTCAATTTGTTTTCCTTTTCTCCACCAATCACTTTTAGTATTCCAGTATTTAGGTGCATCTTTTCGGCATTGAGGAATATGTTTGTGTCCACTTTTCCAATGAATTTGTTTACTACATTCATAAGTACCACCAAAGAAAAACGCATCGTGTCCACCTTTCCAATGAATTCTTTTACCACAGTTTTTGCAATTTGTTCTGGTGGTTTCACGCCCTGCCGTACCAAAAAAACTCATCCGTCCACCGAAATCAGGCTTATGAAATTTTATTTCTTTGTTTGTAGACATTTTGAGTATTCCTTAATTTATTTATTAACTATATTTAAGATTTTATCTTAGTCCATATAAAAACACAATACCTTTTTCGCTGTTAAATAATACCTGAATTCTACTTCATGTGTTTTTAGATTATGTTCTAGAACATCTTCTAAATTTATATGAATTCTATTTCATGAATTATAAAACCCCTCTTACTAATCTTTCAGAGGGGTTTATTTTATCGTAAGTATTAAATTGTAGGCTTTTTATCCTCGCTAGAGGTTAACCGTGGTAGTCAGCGTTAGAAATAGCTTCATCTGATTTAGCTAAAGCAGATGTTATTTCGTCCATCTGATACTGTTGGTCTTCCAATGTGGATTTTGCAGACTCTAATTCGTCCTTAACACTCTGCATGTCATCCAGTTGGTCTAATGTGATGTAATACTCTTTTTCTAAGTATTCGTCCACATCTGTAACCTTATCAGCAATTTGCTGTTCTACCATCTCTACTGGTGTTTTTTGGTTTGTGTTTTCGTTACACATAATTTGCTTTCCTTATTTGAGATTAGCTTTGCTTTAATAGTTTTTATCGACCCATTCCTAATCTCTATACTATATATTATCTTATAGATTAGTATAATTTGTCAACACCTGTTTTGCAAATAATAGATGTTTTATTATTACTGAATTATGCTTCAGGTATTATTAGAGTATGTCCTAAGACCTAGTCTAAAAAAGGGTGCAGTTCAATTCATGTATTTTATGGTGGTGTTGGCTCTGATTTTCTTGTTTACAAAACCAGTTAGCCCTGAGTGGTCAGCTTTGAGTCGGTGTTGTTTGAAAGCTTTTAGCTTTTTGTTACCGAGTCTATTTTGTTTCCTGTCTCTGTTTTTATATTTCATAATACTATATTATACTATTTAATATAAAATGTCAACTCTTGTTTGCCACCTTTTCACACTTCTTACATTTCTTATCTTCTGGCATATACCATCTAGGATTAGGTTTCCAATCCCAATATAGTTCTCTAGTTTTAGACCATAGTGGTGTTGGTTCTGCTTTACAAAGTGGTTTTAACCTATAACCATGAGAGATTCCCATGACTATTGATTCCTTCATACTACTTCTGTGATATTTCTGATTGTTCATTTTGTTTTGTCTCCCTATTTAAACCTTATATATATATTATATCATCTTATATAAATTTGTCAACTTATTAATCATCATCAGAGAAAAATACTGTTGGCTCTAACCATAACCAATCGTTACTATCTACGATAGAGAAACCAAAACTGTCCCACCTATTGTAAGTTAGTTTTTTAAGACTAACTTTAATTGAAAAATAATCTGTATCATCAAATGCATATTCTTCGATATGTCCTTGGTCATATCTCAACATATCTTCCAAACCAGTTTGTGTATTCTCATCACCGAAATATTTCCCTGTTATTGTTGCTGTAATGTTTTCCATTCTCGTTTTTCACTTCCTTATTTATTCCTTACATATATATTATAGCATCTTATATAAATTTGTCAAGCTTTTTTATTGATTACTTAAAACAAAAAACCCCTATTTCTAGGGGTCTCTTGCCAAATATAAGGAGTTGGACATAATCTAACTATTTGTTAGATAAGCACACATTGAGAGAAAAACAACTAAATCTCAACATGCTATTATGTTTCACTAAAGAGGCAATACTAAAACCCCTCTTGCTATATGTCCAATTATAACAAGCTATAAGTAGCATTTTTCGTGGTACACCTTTATACCATCTCTTAATTCTTCATGTCCACCACAAGTACAATTGACTCTGAACGAATTTAATATATTATTTAATACTATTTGCAGTACTTCAACATCATTTATCATGTCTACTAAATCTCTTTTAGTTTCTGTTATACCAGTATTGATACCTAATGCTAGTCTTATGTTATCCTTTAACCAGTAACTTGCACCATCATCTTTCAATATATCTTCTGCCGTCAAAGTTTTTAAAGCCATTATTTTTTATCCCTTGATACTTTCATACCCATTTTAAGTAGGTCTAGTATAACCTTCTGTTCTAACGGATTTTTTATATCACGCTTAATTATTGCTTCAGCGTTGGGTAAATAAGTTTCCCAACTAGGCTTATATATAGTGTAGTCTTTTGTAAACAATTTATTCTCCCTATGTAATTATTTTATATAACTAGTTTATACCATTTAATATAATTTGTCAAGCCCTATTTTCGATATCCCCATCCTTTGAAATTACCTTCGATTGGGTGGGCTACTCTATATCTAATCACGCATTTCCGACTACAGAATATCCAATCATTAGTAGTTGTCATCCTAGTAATTCGCCATTGTAACTCGCCTTTACGAATTTTAAAATCTTTCTTACAATGACTACAAACTGCCATAGTCCAATGGCTTTCGTTATGGGCTTTCCAACATTCATCATGATATATATTATATCTGTGAACTCTATGAGGATAATAAACCTTTTTATCAACAGGTAAACTACATGTGGGACAGGTGTTCCTTTTATCAGGTCTTTGTCTAGCCTTTACATCAGTTAAGTTATGTTGATTCAATAACTGTCTTATGCGTTCCCTAGTAACTCCAAAATCATTACCAATGGATTGTAGTGTTCTATATTCATTGCCACTAATGGCTTCTGCTAACTGTTCATAACTAATCATTTATTTCTCTCCCTATTTAGTTAGTTTAAATCTTCAGGTCTGGCGAGAGGTACAAATTCCACCAGACCCAAAGACCAATATTAAAGGAGTTACAATAATGTAACCACATAGTTATTCTATCTTATCCCACACAATTTGTCTATAGAAGCTTTATTCATGAATTCTACTTCATGTGTTTTTAGAAGATGTCCTTAGGACTTAGTCTAAAATAGTATGAAGTAAACTTCAGGTATTAGCCTTCAGGTATCATTTTTTATACAGTATGATATAATTAATAGTATTAATACATTAAGGAGTTTTTACAATGCAAGACAACCTCACCTTTTCTCAACAACAAGCCGATTGGGCTGAACAGGAGTTGCGAGAGCAGAAACAACTGCTACAAGACCTAAACCCCCCATTGACGAATCCAGACGAACTAAAGCAATGGTTTGATAAGTTCAAGCCAGTACATTGCGATTGTCTTAACCTGTTCCCATGGTCTGATAGGTGTACTTTCTGCCGAATGGTTATTAAATGCCACAATCAATTAGAGTACAATATCCACGCTAAAAAGTGGGCTGAACAAGATGCCAGAGTGAAAGCTTACAAAGAAAAGCTTACACCTCTATCACCAGAAGGTTGGTGTCCTCATTGTACAGAGGGCTTAATGGACAAGAACGGCAATAACGACTGCGATTACAATTCATACTCTAGAGATGGCGAGACAGGTGTTGACCTCCACACACACGAGACAACCGAACACATGATATTAGCTCTTCCTACAAAGGACTGGAAGAAGAAGTTTGATTTCTTAGGGGAAGGCAACTTTCATAAATTTGATTTTAGGGTAGTGGGTAAAAAAATGGTTACCAATGGTAATTGCGAAGCTTGTTTGGAAGGCTTAGAAGAAATAAGGAATCAAGAAACAGACAGGGAAATGGATATAAGCCGTTGGGAAGATGACTACTCCAGAAACCATGTATACACCTGTATTAATGGTCATACCTTTAACGAGGATGATAACATTTGCATGAGGTGTCTATAATGAATATTTGCTACCTATGCCACCAACCCATTAACATGGGGCAAACCATCCTTGGAGACCATCAGGGATTGAGGCACAAAAACTGCCCCTATACCAACAGTCAGATTCTACGCAATCTTGAACAGGCAATGTCTAGGGGCTTCAAGCCTGAATTCTGCCGTACTCACGAGATAAAGCACAAAGGCTAACCACTTCCTCTTGTGGTGTGGGGGTATCGCCCCCACCCATGAAGGGGAATTCATGTATTACCCAGCAGGTGATTTTAGACTATATACCCACGAACAGCCCCAGCTATCACCATGCCTCACTACCACCTGCCATCCAGCCCTTACCCTGCTATCACCCACAGTACCCTGCCATACACAGCCAATGCCATCATCACCCATCATACACAATGCATGAAATCCTAGCTGGTATACCCCCCCATAGGGGGCAACCCCCCCCTTTATCTACTCACCCCCCCACAGGACACCTACCCTTATGCCACCCCCATCACATCAAGTATGTCAATATGAAGTTTTATTCATGAATTTTGCTTCAGGCATAGATAGCAGCTACCTTCGCAGCCCCCGGTTGTACTCATAAGGCATGGGACTCCTAGTCAATTAACATCCCTATAATCATAGTAAAAAGTAAATTTTCAAAAAATGCAGATACAAATTTAATATAAATTATATTTAGTTATAAAAAAAGCCCTATCCATTGCTGAACAGGGCTTTATTATATAGCTAGTGAGGGGAGAGTATGACTACCGAGGTTGGTAATCTCTCACTAACTTTAATATTAGTATATCACATGTTAACTCTTGTTTCAAATGTTACAGTTTGTTTCATTAAGTAGTTTTCCAAAAGCGAATGAACTGCTGTCTACTGTCTATAGAAAGACTAAGCCAGATATTATCTGCCAGTTTTCGTACTGCTCCTTCAGATATACTAAGGTCTTCTGCTACTTCCTGTATAGGAACGCATTCTCCTAGCAAACTGTTTAATACTTGCTGTTCAAGTTCGTATAGGTTAGCTACCTCATCCGGAAGAGATAAATCCGAATTTTTATTGGGGCTACCATCAGGATTATAGTTATAGCTAGTGGAAATCATAACTCTCTATTATACAAGAGTTTGCTGATTTTTCTATGGATTCTATAGAATCAAAGAACTTCGTTATTTTCTAGGAGAACTATTTAACAGGTGGCTGGAAAGATGGCTACATACATGATTGCTCCTATAATCATTATAGTTATTTGGAACAATAATAAAAAGAAGGCTATTGAAAAAGGTCTATACGGCATGGCATTCACAAGCGCAACTTACTGCATCATATTTCTCTGCCACTTCTTTATAAAATTTTTCTTCTTCTGGGTACATTTTATCGTAACCACGCTTTTTTATTAATTCGCCCAACGACTTATAAGTTGAGTATCCAAGTACATCAGGAGTATCAGAATTCAGATATTTTGTAAAGGCACAGTCTGTGTGTCCTTCGTAAACACATATTAATGATTTAGGCATATTACCCCCAAGCGATATCTTTCTCTGTGATGGAATCAAAGAATTTTGTTTCTTTTCTTTGTTTCACAAACCTTCGTATTAGAATTGAAGATACAGTTGCAGTTATAGCTGCTACACCAAGTCCAACGGTTGTCCATTTTTTGTTATCCATAGCTGACCTCTCTAGCTTTTATTAGGAACATACCTAGTCACGAAGACTGGTGTATGCTCTCCCACCCATGCTCCTATTACATTATACTCAAAATATTCAACTGCTTCTTCATAGAGTTGCGTTTCATCATAAGCTTCATTATTATCCTCTGGAATGTCGGCTCTTGCCTGTGAAAACTGTTCCATAAGTATCTCTATGCACTTATCTCTGTCATAGGATGCAAGAGGAGCCTGTCCGAATCTGTGGCAAATTCCTAAAAAGGACTCTTCAAAGCCATCGGCTAACAGGGCTTCCTCGTTGTATTCGCTTACATAATCTTGTATTTCTTCTTTATTCATTACTTTATTCTATGCAGAAGACACTTACCGTCAAGGCATTCGACTGTATAATCTACAGTATTCTTATTCCGTTTATTTAAAACCCTTTTTTCAGCCTTTCTCTTATTTGTATCTGTCTTAAGTAATGTCCAAGAACCTCTGTTAGTTTTTTTAGCATGACGTACTCGTGAAACTAACGAATCTCTTGTCAAACAAGAAATTTTTAAAGAACCTAAATTATGATTATATACATCAATGTCTATAATTTTAGATACTCCTTTTGCAGATTTACTTCTTGCTTTATCGGAACAATTAAATCCTAGTACATCTCCCGGTTCCATACTTTCTAAATCGTTTAGTTTTCTACTAAAGGCATGAGCCTTTCTTTCTTTGGTTTTGTTACTTTTTATTCTGTTCAAAATTTCTTTGAACTCAGGACTATCTGCTTTCATTTTTATGGGCTTTTCTTTGTCCACTTCTTCTACTACTTCTGTAATATTTAATGGTGTTAAGTTGTTTACTTTTTCGTAATAGTAGATATTTGTAGACCTACCATTACCTTCCTCTTGTCTTTGTTTCAAACCATTCTTTTTCATTAAGTGATTAATTGCCTCTTTAAGGACTTTGGTATTTATATTGCCTCTAAACAACTTATTAATATTTGTTCCAGTAGCTTGTCCCCTATCCCTTATATAAGCATGTATCTTATCGGCAATTTCTGTAATATATATAAAGCGTGTTCTTACCTGTTTTACTGGTGTTAAGTTGTCTATTTTCTTTGGAGTTAGGTCGTCTGCCATCTCACGTATATGGTTATTATTTTCTCTTTCCTCTGTGGGAATAGTATAGGGTTCAGTATCTACTATGTTTTTATTTTCTAGGCTATAAATTTCTTCTGCATCTAGTACTGTCGTATCTTTACCTACAGGTCTAGTTAAAATTTTAGGTTTTTTAAAATCTTCCATTTCTTTTTCTCCAGTTAGATTATTATTCATATTAGCATCAGCTTCAACTTCATTTTTATAGTTCTTCCAAAGGTTTTGGGGGTAGGTTCCATTACCATTTCCTCTGGATGCTCTGGATTCTTCCCACGTTTCAAAATAAAGAAGTTGTGTCTTTAAATTCACAAATTTTCTTTGGAAGTAATATTCCATTAAATTCTCTACTTCTATCGGTAAATAATTATTACATACCACTTGCATTAGTTCGATATGAGTTCTTTCTCTACGTTTTTTTCGTTTGCCCCTTGTATATGCAACGTGGGGAACATTGACGATGGATGACCATGGATGAGGTGAGTATTTATCAAAAAACTCTATAAACTTTTTATGTACGCTAATAAATTCTTCTTCAGTAAACTGTAAACGCTCATTCAACATAAAATCTTCTGATTCTAAATTTATATGTCTAGCTCTATACGGAAGTTTTGCTTCTGGAGTACCACCATTCATTAATATAAGTCCCCTTGCTTTAAAACTTTCATTCTGTTGTTCTACTTGGAAAAAAGTATAATCATTAAGAAGTTCCTTATACTCAGGATTCCGTTCTAAATAATTTTTTTCTGCACGGTCATATTGCAAAATATCTTGTTTACTATAATCAAATTGATTCATTTCTTATCACTCTCCACTTTTTTAAAACTTCTACTATAAACCCACTTGGCTTCTGATTTCTTACAGTCTGTACATTTAACTAAATACATAAACTTTACAGACAAAGCATTTTTTGCTATTCTATTTTCTGCTTTAATTATTTCAGCATTATGATTAAAGTGTTCTTTTGAGAATGTACCATGAATTTTCTCTTTATATAAGATTGTAACTTTATCTCCAACTTCACCCTTTCGCCTATATAGCTTTTTAGCATTAGCAAAAGGAAGTATTTTGGGTCTTCCATAAGTAGGTTCTTCTTTTACTATATCCTTTCCTAAAACTATTTCTTCTCTTTCTTCCAGTCTTTTTATGTATAACCATGTAGATGAAGGAGCCATGTTTAGTTCTTTGGCTATTTCTTTGTAGTGTATTCCATCGTTAAGCATATCTATAACCATTTCTTTTCTTTCAGCAACTGCTCGTCTAGTAAGTCTTGGTCTTCTATTATCCATATCTTTGTCATAGCATTGCATACAATAACCATTGCCAAGCATCTCATTTTGTTGTCTTAGTATAGCTTCGGTATTACCACATCGCTTAAAATTTTTACAACTTCCGTAAGTGGCCTTTGGCATTTTTACTTCTGAAATTCTATGGTGTCTTCCATCTACCCAAGTGGCTCCCATGCTAACTCTCCTGTATTAATGCTTCAGCATTATTTATTAAATCTAATGTAGAACTAATATCCCATAAAGTATAGGTACATGTCAACTCATCCCCCAATTTTAAATCCTTTAAAGTTATTAATTCTTTTACGTCTGTGGTTTGTAAATAACGTGTTCCCAAATAACAGTTAGGTCTATCTGAATGATTATAGAACCCCCCAAGAGGGGTTCTAATCCATCCATCTGGAAACTCCAAATGTTTAACGTGAGTAATTCCCAGAATAGTTCCTTTAGATATTTCTTCTACAGCAAATAATCCCAAGCCATCTATGTCTGACCTTCCTATGCTAAGTGTGTCTGGTAATGGTTTATACATAGTTATCTTCTCTTTTTAAATTCTTCTAGATACAAACTAATAATAACCATCAGTAATCCCAATATAAATACTGCTATGGAAATTCCAATTACTGTTGGGGTGTTGTTTAATAATAAATAAGAATAGAAACTAACAAAGACCAAAATACCTATGATTGCTATAAAACAACCTAGCCTTGCGAATAAAGGATACCTTCGTAAGCCGTCTTTTTTATTGTATTCTTTTCTATTGGCATCTAACCAATCAAAATAATATTTCATTTTCTTGATAGTTTTGCATCCTGTTTAGTTTGTTCTTTTATAGCTTCTGTTAATTTTTGTAGCTGATGAGCTATAGTAAGAGATAAAGCCATGTTTAATTTTTGTTCTGTACCATATAAATCTAGACCAGTTTCAGAAATTTTACTTCCTATCAAAGTATGATAGTTCATTGCTAATTCCCACATCTCATTCTTTGTATCAAATATCATGATTTCTTTCTTCTCCTCAATGGATTTTTAGTTTGGGGTTTTTCTTCGTCAGAAATATTCCATGAACCCCATTCTATAGGATTTTTTCCTCTAAGAAAAGGTAGAATATTTTTAACATGACCTATAGTAAGGGCATAGTTCTTTCCTTTTTTAATGTGACACCAATTACCACCATCAACAAACCATTCTTCATTATCATCTATAGTGATATAGAAAGGTTTCTTTCGGTCTACCAGACTAGTTATTCGTTTTTCGATAGTAACTTGTCTTGATTTAGTAGTAAACCATTTTAGTTTAGGTGGTTCTCCATATGCTTCTTTATAGAAGGTTGAAAGTCTCTTTGCCATTAGTTCTCTCCACTTTTTACTTTTCTTATTCTTCAAGTATATATTAATTAAGATAATCTGTCAACTCTGCTACTTGTGCTATTTATTATTAATTAATCAAATATTATTTTAATTTTCCTACCACCCCCCCTAAAGGGGGTGGTAGAGAAAATTAATAAATATAAAAATAAAATATTTAATTTGAGTATAATAGAGTATAAGTTTTTATATTTTATTGGTAGGGGGATAGTTATGCATAAATTATTTAAGTTGAGTACAATTAAAACATTTACTAGAAAGATTGTTGGGTCTATAGCTCTGACAACCGGCATTATTGGAATACCAATTTCCATTCTGTATTTGTTACTTATAAATCCTGTATCTCTACTCTCCCCAATATTTCCTATAGTTTCTAGTCCTTTTAGATTAGAATTTTATATATCACAATCAATGGTTCAAAATTCTTTAGCTATATTTGCTTCACAATCAATACTTACTACAAGTATTTCATCTGTATTATTACTGATGGGGGTAGGATTACTTGCACCAGAACTATGGAAAGGACTTAAAGCATTTGGAAGATGTGTGAAAGCTTCTCCAATGGCTATTGTACGGTCACCTGTAAATACTTATAACAAAGTTACAGTATGGCGTAATTGGGTATTAGCTAAAGTAACTTATTTAAATGAAGAATCAGCTAAATGGAAGATGACGTTCAATATTATGAAAGCTCCATATTCTTTCTTGAGAA
>Ga0209756_1000818_pt1 | contig 30180 bp, 20 predicted proteins | sample ETNvirenome_6_85_FD_184071 | JGI IMG/M metagenome (GOLD analysis project Ga0209756, IMG submission 184071) | Marine viral communities from the Pacific Ocean - ETNP_6_85 (SPAdes) (version 3) | ecosystem: Environmental > Aquatic > Marine > Oceanic | place: Pacific Ocean | collected 2013-06-19 | reverse complement strand
CTAAAATTACCTCTTTTATTAAATCAGAAAGAAGTTTTCGGTTTACATTCATTTTTTTCTCCATAATTTGTGATGCTCCATGTATTTCAGGAAAAATACCTGAGAACTCTGTATCTACTCCGTTGGCAAGTCTTTCTTCAATATTATTCAATAGATCAGATATGACAGAGTCATAATTGTTGCTAACAAGTCGCGATTGAGCACTATCTAGATTAATTCCGTCTATTTCTGCTATTGACGGATCATACTTAAATTCACCCTGGGGATTAGACTGTTTAAACTCTGCTAATTGTCTATTTGCATCATCAATGAGTTCCGCAGCGCCAACTAGATTTTCTATTGATACCCATAGAGTATCAAAGTAATAAGTTTTATCAATCTCAAAAACATCTGTCATATCTGTATTTTCAAGACTAATTGCAAACTTAAATACAGGGCTTAGAAGTATTTCTGATTTAATTGCAGATTTAAGAACAGAGCCTGCTGTAAGACCTAAAGTACTTGCAACTGCTGGTGCCTTTGCCTTTGTTAAAAGTCTTCCTGCTGCTGCAACTACTCCCCTTGCAGTTCCTATAAATGGAATAAGATAGACAGTTGCCTGAAGAAGATCTATATAGTCATCAAATGTTTCTGCAGTAGCAACTTGAAGATTTACTATATCTTCTTCTGTACCATTAACAAGAAGCTCGTCAAACTCCCTTCTCATTCTATCATTATCTCCCTGAAGCTCTCCTATATTATATAAAACGTATCCGGCAGCAATTGGTGTTCCAATAACAGGAATTCCAGCTGCAGTAAGAGCTAGAAAGTCTCTTCCAACTTCCAATGCAATATCTTTAATAGCACCAGGATCTATACTGTCACCTGAAAGTTCTTCAACTTTTCTTGCAAGAAGATCATATACAGGCTGGCCGACATCCCTCGCCTTTTCTATAATGTCAGAAACATATTCACTACCACGTTCAACAATAGCGTCAACCCCTGGTTGAAGAGAATCTGGAATAAATGTATCCATATCTATTCTATCAAAGTCAAACTGCTCAGAAAGATCTTCTGGGATACAAAGTATAGAATATTTAGAATTTTTTACTATTTTATTTTCATTAAAATATGACATCTTATCATCCTCATAAGACTTACCTACATAAGTATCTAGATCATCCTCTTCTTTCATATTTTGATCTGGAAACATTTCTTTATGCTGTAAATCATATAGGTCTCTATCTTCACCCTTATTAACTCTTGACATATTTAGACTAGACCATCCTGCATCTGCAGACATCGAAGGCCTCCCGCCAGTTTGATACCAAGGCGTTCTATTTTTACCTATCTTTTCCTTATAGTCGTCACCTCCGAAAATTGCTCCTGCAACTGGAATTCCTATTCCGCGACCTGACCTTGCATCCTGGTTGGTAGTATTTTTTACGCTGCTAGCGTATTTTTTCATGAAATCTTTCTTTTTTGTAGTCATTTCATAGAATAATTATCTCGCTATTATGAGGTTGACTGGTGAATTACAAGAGATTTTGCCTTCTGTAAAAGAATTGCTATCCCTGGCTCAGAGTTTACATAGAATCTATTTTCTTCATAATGAGATCCGGGTGCAATCTGAATTGCGATCCATTCATCCTGTGTAAGTTTAATTCCAAATTTTTGCAAAAGATACAGGGTTCTATGAGAGACAGACATTTTTTGGATATTTTCACTATATTTGTAATTTTGTCCAAGTTTTTCCCTATGCCAGTCAGAATCTTGCTCAACAAAAAGACTAGTCTCGTCATCACCTATCTTTCCAATTTCATGTAGCAGACCTACTTTTAAAATTGAAGTAGTAGATACTCCCAGATCCAGTGATTCGTTAATAGATTTCATAGCATACGCAACTTTAAGTGCATGTTCTACTAGCCCGCCTGGATTTGAGCCATATTCACTATCCCTTTGTGAGGCAGGACACATTAATATTCTCTCATCCATAAACTCCAGAAGCATATCTATATTTTCATCTTTAAGCTTTTCGCTTAGCGATCTATATTTTTCCCAGTTTGATTTCATTCTTTCTATTTGTGTAGTCAATTTATCTCCTTTATCTTGACAGGAAAGATCGTTTTAGTTACGGGCGATCTAAACCCGTCTTTACAAATTTCTTTAAGTGTTTCTATATCATTGCTATCAACATCAAGTATAATTGCATCATGTATAAAGTACATGGGTGTAGCAGATATCTTGAATTCTGAAATACTATCAAGAAGTGATTCAAATATATCAAAAGAGACATCTACAGCAGATGATTGAACTAGGTGATTTAGACTTGGAAATTCAGAGAATATCTTTCTTCCGTGTGTATTAATAATATATCCAAGCTCTTTATGCTGATCATTTAACATCTTTTCAATATGTCTAACTCCAAAATAATCCTTTACCTTCTCTAGAACAGCAATGGGACTAATGCTGTCAGGAAGATGTGATTTTAGAGTGTGATGTGATGCACCATAAAGAGCTGCAAGAGTTGCTATTTTAATTGCGTCTCTTGATATGTTCGATTCCAATGCAGATAATACATCACTGTAAACATCCCCGGATACTGACTTTCCAAAAAGTGAGAGCGCAACCCTGGGTTCTGCAGATTGTAAATCTATCTCTAATATCTTCCCATCAGGATAATGCGACTTAAATATTTTCCTATTCTCCTTCTTTAGTGTCAATATATTGGGCCCAGATTCTATAGTCATTCTTCCTGTTACAGTTTTTGAAAATGAGTATGTGCTAGCAGGCGCAAAGCCAGATCTGTCAGGTAAAAACTTTTTTAAAACTGACAGTTGCGCATCCTTAGAATTGGAAATTTTTTCATCAAGTATTTTTTTATGAATTGCTGATTTTGAAATACGTCTAGAAAGCTCTCTATTTCTTAGAAGTGTTGTAATGTAGTAACTGTTGGTTGAATCCTTAAAGTACAACCAGAGCTGATTAGCGATACTAGAAACATGCTCTTTCCATGCATCAAAGGGTACAAGCTGTTGCCATGCAGGATTTCCTGATTTTTGAACAAGATTTTGTGCAACACCCCATGGAGTTTTATAAAAGCTTATCACTTCTAGATGAGCTGCCAATGCACAATCTTTAAGATCCCTATCAAGACCATCGAAGCCCCAGAGCAAGTCATCATTAGAAAAACTATCTACCCATGACCATGTAACACCATCATATGAAAGATGTTTTTTTGTTCCTATCTCATTTTGAGAAATTACAATTCGCATAGAAAAATTATAAACTAAAAATATTATTTTTTTAAAAATTATTTTTTTCTAGGTTTACATATCCATCGACTATTCTGCTTCTGCTATTGCCGTCATTGTATTTCTAAGCGATCTATTTGTTGCCGAGCCATTGTATGTCATTGTCAATGTTGTTTCAAAATTACCGGGAGTTATTGTATGATTAATTCCAGTTACATAATAAAAGTTATCTGCTGTTGTACCAGTTCCCATGTCAATATAATATTTCTCAGCATATCTTACATTAGGAAACCCAGCAGTTCGCAAAGTTGCGCTCGTTGGAACAATAAATATATCATCAAGACCTCCTGATGGTTGTGCCGTACTTGAGAAACTTTCCCTACTTGCTTCAATAGAATTTAAAAGTAAAACTTGCCCTACACTTCCTCCTGTATTAGAAGACATTCCAACACTTTTAACATTTGTGTACTGTGATCCAAATTCAATATGTGGATAGATTGATTTTATAGAATCCTTGATTGCCTGTGCTGGACTGCTATTAACAAATACTATTTGAGCACGACCCCCACCAGATGCAGGGACGTCCCTTTTTTCAACCACACCTTGGGTGACTGCCCTATCTATAATTGCTCTTCCGCGAGCAGAGCTAGCATCAGAAGCTGCTATCGATGTTTGTTTCTGAATGTCTTTTTCTCCTGCTTCTGCGGATTCTTCAGGATTGTCAATAGCTATGCATGCTCGACCAGAAGTAATCATTGACTGCAAGAGTTCTGCCTCAACAGGTATACCAGATTTTGCATCATAAACATGAATTCTAACGCATTGCCTCTCTTTAAGCCCAGAGTTGACATCAGCCTTTGTTCTCATAGGCAGCACTTCTGTAAATATATTTAAATCAGGGACTGTAAATATTGGCTGTCTATAAGTGCCATTATAGATTGCAGTTAGTCTTTGGGCTTTTTCTTCTGTAAATCTTGCTCGTGCTGCAGCTTTATCTTCTGACTCCATGTCTTCTAACGACTCTGCGCTAATTATCTCATAAATATCTGATAGACCATAGTTAGGATGACCAGCGTTTTCTGGGCCGCAAGGATCCCTGAATAGTTTTTCGGCAAAGCTAGCACATGAGATTCTCGGGTTTTCCAGATTAGTTTTATTAATAAAATCAGAAAAACCAATCAAAGGAAATCTAGCAAGATTTACACCTGCCATTTTTCCAGATTGAGCATTTAATGGATAGAATATAATCTGGACTTCATCATACTTTCCAATAGCCTGTAACGGCCTTCCAAAATATGTTAACATTACTGAGCCCAGACTCGGATTATCGCTCCCGGCATTGTGCTCTTCCAGCGCACGTGCTTTATCTGCCTTTTGCATTGCTGCAATGATTCTTTCTCCAGCTGCGCCTGCACCGGCTAGGGCAGTGAATGCTGCGACTGAAGCCTGTGTTTGTGCTCGTTGAGAATTTGCCGCCTCGTCTAATGCCCCTACGACTGTTCCGCCATCTTCAAAAATATCAATTGACTTAAGAAGAAGTTGTTTTTCTGTTATTTGTCGACCAAGAGTTGTTAACACTTCATCAGTCCCAGAAGATTCTAAATCATAAATTTCCTTAATAATCTCTACCCCCCGTGTAATGGCGCGTGTGTGGTCTGTCTCTCCATCACCCCCAGTAGGTCTAAGCTCTTCAAGAAACTCCCTATACTTATCAAGCGGTATCTGTGCTGCAGGTGACGTCATTGAACTAAGTGCACTATATCCTGTTTGAATTTCCTTTAGCCTTGCTTCAGAAAGCGCCTTGAGGGGCGCATAGTCTCTCTCTTCCAAGCCTGTTTGTGCGCTACTCTGAAGACCGTTATACCCATCAACATTATCAGCAATTTGCTCTGTGAGAGGGCCCAGGTACGGCTGTAGAACATATGCGGGAACATGTGTTACTCCAGAGGCTGCTGGAAGATTAATAAGCTCAGTTGTACCTCTAGACGCTAGTTTTAAACTAACTCTAACCTGGCCATCTTCAAGAATTGTTGTCTCAGCCATTTGAATATTATAAGAAGATCTAGATCTCAAAGAATTTAAAAAGTTTGCATAGACATTGTCAGATGATGCTGCTGAGGCTTGCGGATGAGACCACCCAAACTCAATATTCAAATATGTTGCAGCAAAAGTTGAGGCACCGACAAGAGGCGAAATCAAGCGCATCTGAGATCTGTCGTGCAAAATAAACTCTAGCGATGCTGTTTTGTTACAAAGTGTAGAAAGACCCAGACCGGAAACGCCAATTGAAAGACTTGTTAGTGTTGCAAGTGGAACAGTAGGATTTAAACCCTCTCCGCTCGATGCATTATTCATAGTCTGGGGTGCTTGAAAAAGTTCAATTCCAGATGCTGAGATTCTTCGTCTTTCGTTTACAAACTCCTCAACCTGGCCTGAAATTGGGTTTACCGCTTCACCAGAAGATCGATCACCAGCTATAGAGTCCCACCATGAGCCTAAATCTCTTTCTGCTGCAAGAGTCTCGAGATCAATATTTTTTCCAGGATCTTTGACTGTATTTCCTCTAAAATTTCGCCCTGTAAAACCAAAGAGTGACATTAGCCTGCTGCCATCTGTAATATAGTTTGTCTCAGAAACAAAATCAATTCCAATAATTGGTGCACATTGTGACATTTCTTGTGTAGGAATTGAATTAAAGAATATAGACCCTGCAGTTGATCTAGCATTTGCCGGACATAATCTGGGCGAGTTTAGCATAATTCCTGAAAGATACGGATTTGTTACACCGTCAGCGGGTCCTTCTTCATTTCCGCCCATGGGTGGTATCCTCTTTTCATTCAGGCCCTGTTCTACGTCTGTATCTTTTCCAACAGGGGAATCTACGAGGTATCCACACTGATCCATGACACCAAATTTATCACTATGCTTAGTTTCATTTACTTTAAAATTTGCCCACTTTTCAAACTTTACTGCAACTAAACTCTTCAGTGTATCCTCACCTAGCGCAGGGAGACAGTTTTCCTCTAGCTCAGACATAATATCTTCTATTCCAAGTGCTCCAGAACTAGTATCTTGAAACATAGATCTAATCTTTTGATATGCTTCTGCATTCTCCTGAAGCTCTGCTATGTCTCCAGCATCTAGCCCAATATGCCCTGACTCATCTTCATAATCTGTATAGTTTGTGATAACATTCATAGAGTCGACAGCATAGAATTTAATTAAATCCCTAACTGCAAAATCAAGCCTATTCTCTGGGGGCAGACTAGTACCTTCAGCACTAGCTGTCCACCATTCTCTAATTGTATCTCCTAGTCCCATAAATTATCTCACAAAGAAAGAATAGACGATATATTATTTGGAATTCTAATAATAGTTCCTCTGGGAACTTGTAAACCCCACCCAATACCCGATGCTGCAGCAATAACCCACCAGAAATCAGGTGTTCCATATTTCTCAGCAGAAATAGTATCAAGCCTTTCACCCAGTTCAACCTGTCTTGATTGAAATGGTATTGCCCCCGTTGTTACTCCAAGAAATATCTTACTAGAGATTCTCGGATTAGCTTTTCCTCTTCCGCTGTCTATTAATGAAGCGTATGTATATCTTCCAAGTGACATCTAATATATCCCCCCTACTCCTTTTTCAACTTCTGCACGCCAGCGAGTCCAGCTCTCTTGTAAGCAGACTTAGATCCTATACCGTGATCAGAATCTGCATCACCCATTGCAGCATTGTTAATACTTCCAACATTGTATGATTGACCTCTGTTATATCCTCCGTGATCAAGTCCGGGAGGAATATCATGAATTACATCAAAACTAACAGTAACTTTTGCAACCTTGGGAGCCCGTGAACCCCAGTCAACTTCCCACGTTGAAGATGCGTCTAGCCAGTCGTAAGATAGGCTCTGTATAACTCCTGCAAGGCCACGGCCCCCAGACTCTTCGAAAGCTCGCGTAATACTATTGTTTACTGGATGCATAAACTCCTGAGCATTTGTTGTTGTAAGATTAAGAGTATCAGCCGGAACACCAAGCTTAGCTGCTCCTTGCTGATATATAACTTCTTGTAACATTCCTGCAGCCCATCCGAGGACATCAAGAAAAGGTGCAACATTGTTCATAAAGAGTTTATCTGGGTTTGGCATTAGATCTTCATGCCAGACTCTAATAAAATGTGAGCCGAGATTGGGTGCATCCATATCAAAAAGCTGTACATCATACTGAATTTTTGTTCGAGAAAGATTTCTATCTGAAGTTCCCCCTTCGTAAGATCCAGGATCTGAGTCACCCAATTTTATTGAATCAATGCAGACTACCCTTTTATCCATGACCTTAACACGATATGGTATTGTTGTTCTGATTCGTGTTGTAGTAATATCTCCGCCTGAAGTCTGTACAAGATAATATCCAATATCATTACTTGGTTTTAGTATAGGCAGGCTTCCCTTGAGACCACCACTACTCTTTACATAGCCGCCTTTCTCGTCACTATCACCATCTCTAAGATTTCTTGATTGTTTTTCTAGCCAGTCAGATACAACATTACCGCTTTCCATGGGCGTTGAAATAGTTCCATCTGGGTTTGCAAAGTGAGGAAGAATCATGATTGCGCCAACTGGATTGATAAGAGCATTTCCGCCTAACGCTCTCATTCCTTGCGACATCAATCCACGACCCAATCTCATTAAATTACCCTCTCCTGCTGCTCCGGTTCCAAGAAATGTGAGAGGCGATCCAAACATAAGATTAAAAACGTAGTCAACTTGAAAGTCTGTCAATGCTTTTCTCAGTTTGCCCTTCCATCCAGTATCCATATTTAGCAATCCAGATGCATTCGCTCCTGTAAATGTATCGTCTGAAATCCTAAACCCTAGATCATCACCTACACCAAAAAGTCTTGACAGATTAAATCTTGAGTAGTTGCTCTTTACAACATCGCCAATTCTAAGTCTAATGAGTGGTGTTGCCCCTATCTTCTGTGAAAATGGCTGTGTTATAACATTCGACTTTACATCAAACATTCGAGTTCCACTAGTCCAGGACGGATAAACCATTGATGTCAATTTATTAATCTTGAACCACATTTCATCAAAATCTTCTTTAGATGTTGCTGCAACATAAAAGCTAAAACTCAATGAGCGTTTTGTATCTTTGTATGTAAAAACAGGTTCAATTCTTCCATATCCAGATGTGGATGTAAAGCTTGGTGAATAGGTATCTGAAAGACTATTTAAAAATGCGTGGAAGCCAATTATTTCATTTGTTCTAATATCATGAAAATAGAACGGTACATATTCAGCATCTAGATCATTCTCAATCATTCTTCTAACATCTGTAGGTATTCGAGACCTTGTTGTCTTCGCCTCCCCCCCGCCTATATTAAATCCATTAATATCAATATATGACTTCTCTATGATGGGCGTTGCAGTATGAGCCTTGACAGGATTTGCGCCATATGCCATTGCACCCATCTCAACTGCTGCCCTTACAACATTTCTAGGTAAAAGATACATTGATGGTGCAGTACTTCCCCTCCACGCAAGTGAATTCTCTGTCAAGCCTGTCTGTGATCTACTTTTTGACTGTCTGGTCTGCCCTGAGTCTGGAAGATTATCTACATTCCATGGCCTGGGAACATTCCCTGGTGATTCTGAGACCTTGACTCCTCCTGTACTATAAAGTACTTTATCCCCAATCTGTGCAATCGTATTTATAATCCCGACAATTCCAGTTCGAGACAATAGCCCAAATATTGCAACACCTGTAGAATTTGGATCAGATGTGTACTCTTCAACTGCTTCATCAATTGCCCCAGACCTTTCCTCAAATCTTTGAAGAATTGTTCTACCTACTGAATACCAAAACCCTGCTGACTCATTAACATTTTTGTAACTCTGAACATCTTCCTTTTTAGTTACTGCAGATGTTTCATCAATGTCTTCAAAGCTTATATTGAAAAGAAGTTGTGTTCCAGCATTTAAACAATCGTCAAGTGGAAATCGTGTTTGTGGAATAACATACCTATTGAACATTTGTGTTTTTGCATCTGCGGCAAATCTTATAGATTGACCTGGAATTCCACGTGCTCTATTCAAGTCAATATCACTAGACGTATATGAAGAAAATGTCAAATCATCCTTTACAGACTTTGCTGCATATACCATTGCAATAACAACTGCAGCTGCTCGCAGTTTAATTGTATTATTAGAAAATTTATTATATTGCAAGTGACTATCATAGCTACTTCCGTATGACGATCTTTTACCACCAGTTTCAAATGCACCGCCATCAAAAGGAGACGAGTTTAATCCAGGATTGGTGGGTGCACCTTTTGATTCTTTTGCACTGGGATTTTTATTTTTATTAGGCATGTAGCCAAGCTGGGTTGCACCAATGCTGCTAACAAAATCAGCGTCATATGATCCGTCTGAATTTGGATCCTTTGCATTGCCTGGCTCTGATGTATAATCAAGGCCAAGAGACTTAAGCATCATAGACCTGGCGACATTAACAAGCTCACTATTTTTCATAATGGGCGCATCTTTATCAAATATGCCAAACTTTGACTGAGCTGTGCGAGTACCAATTTCGTCTGTACCATCCTCAATTGCTGAATCTAGATTGCTAGCATCGAATGGAGCATATGCCCTTGAATTTTCTGTGTTAAATCTATTGTTGACACCGAGCATTGTCTGAACTTCGATAATTGAATTTTGTGTTGCATCGTCAACCTGTGCATCTATAAATGTTGCATCACTTGAATTGGGTTCATTACCAACTATGGATGTCAACAATTTATTTCCTGTATGCGGACCGGGACCCGTATCTTCTTCTGGAGTTAAGTTATTGTACTTTGTTATAATCTTCCCTAGGGTATTTTCATCAGTAGTATTTTGAAAATATCCGCTATTTGAATATCTTGACATTGATGCACCCAAGCCGTCGAGATCTGAGCCGTCTGTCTTGACAAAAACATTATCACCATTTGCAGACTCTGCTGACTTTGCAGCCCTAGGTATTCCATCAGGTGTAATATGTGCAAGACCTGGTGCTGGAATTGCCCCTCCCTTTATCTCATAGTAGTTTCTTGCATCATGCGTTATATAGTGAAGAAAATCATTGATCAGGCTATTGCCTGGTTGGCCCTCAATTTCTCCACCTTCGGAAAAGCCTATTAGCTCTTTTGTTGACCTTGGGTCGATGCCCAAATCACCTTCAACTACATCTGAAGGTGTATATGCAATCCTGGTCTGATCAGCTGTGAATCCGTACTGAGGTGGGCCAGAAAGGAAAGCCCCTAATTTTTCTCTAGCCATTCGTTTACCTCTTTAACACCCTCTTCAGAGAGAATATGATTTAATGTTGATGCCAGGGTTTCCGCAGAATCATCAGTCGCCCCTAAATTATGTATTAACGAAGTAAGATTATCAACGGCGCCAATTGTCTTTTCAAGCCAGCTATTAAAATCCTCATGCTCTTCCCGAGAAAGATCTTTTGAAAGATGTTTAATTAGCCTAGAGTTTTTTACTTCTTCAATTATCTTTCCCACTATCAAGTCCTCGCGTTTAATTGTCTTGTTTGTAGTGTAACTGCATCACCGCCTGCGCCTGCGGAAATTGGAGATGGACCCGAAACAAGGTTAATAGTTGATTGTGCTATCGCTCTTCCATCCAAATTCACTATGACTGGGGCAGCGGCGAGGTCTACAGTAATTTCTATGGGTTGCGGGTTATTCTGGCCCTCTTCAATTCTTGTAGCAATGGCTGCGAGCTCTGCAGAGTTAGCTTCAAGAGTTGCGGATGCCTGGGCTGATTCTGCAGGGGCTTGCGGCTGTGCAGGAGCCCGAGCACTTGATTGATTACTTTTTTCTAAGAGTGTTCTAAAGAGGAGATCTGATCCACCTTGTTCAACATCTCCGTGCTCATCTTCCATGCTGAGGCGCAGTGCAGCCTGGTTAACACCGTGCTCTCTTGAAAGATATTCCAGTCGGCCCTCAAAAAGCTCCTGGCCTCCAGCTTGATCAGCAAGCTCTTGAGCCTCCCTAAGAGTCCTTTGAATATTTCTAGATAGACGTCTCTCTGATGTATTTGTGAGATCATCATTAAAAATTCCTTGAAGCACTGTTTCAGTTATATCGAGCTGGGTTAGTAGTTCCCGTTTTCGCTCATCGGCAAGATCTTCAAAGCGAATTCCCAGGGCACCTGTCGTTTGCTCTAGAACTTCCCGACTGTGAGTATTCATGGCGTCTATACCATCAAATGCTGTTTTAAAACTTCCGTCCAATGAAATTATTGACTGTTCAATGGCTGCTTGTGCACTTTCCATATTGTCTGTAAGATCCGTCCTCATCACCTCACCGACCGTCCGCCCTGATGTATCACGCGCGGGGAAACCCCTAAGATATGCATCGCTTGATTCTTCGAGAGTTTCATCAATAGCTTCGTTCATATCTCGACCCCCTTGAATCATGACTTCTCTGAGCTCTTCTTGCTGCCTAGAAAATCTTGCTAGCTCTGCATTTGTATGTGAAAAAGCATTACCAACACCAGATTGTCTGCGTGCAACGTTACCCATACCTTGCGCTGTTGGATCTACCAGCCCTCTAAACTCTTCAATCTGAGTGACAACACCAAGAATATCTCTCTGCAATCCTACAATAAGAGCTCTATGAGATGCATCTGCAAGCTGGTCAAGTGTATCAGCAGTCCCAGAGCCAAACTGCCGAACCTCAGATTCAAGCTCCTGAATAGCTTCCTCAAATTCTCCTGCGCCTATAGCTGTTTGTGCTGATAAATCATCAAGCGTCGAAAGATCTGCTGTTGGATCGAATAGTCTACTAACAGCGCTTACAGAAGATAGACCTAGTTGCTGCTGAACTAGTCGCTGCTCTGCTAGCGTCATATCTTCGGCTGCCTTACCAGTTGCTAAGAATTGATCTCGAATATAGTTCAGGAAGTCCATTCTGTCAGGGGAGTTGGCTAATCTCATAGCTTCCATGGCATCAATATGGACTCCAAAGACTGTTGTCAGTGCTGAAACACTTTGGGCAGCAGAGTCAAAGGAAAAGAACTTGTCAACCATACCGTTAAGCTCTTGGTAGTCAAGCCCTAGAACCCTAAGAGATGCACCAATTTGAGCCATTTCATCTTCTGAGACATTTCCATATCTCTCTGTGTCCTTGATAAGTGCTTCTATAGTATTTAAAATTTCCTTAGCTGAGTCTCCTGTAATATTTGCTGCACGTTTTGCAAATACAGCAGAGTTTCGTAACATCTCACCAGATTCTCTTCCAAGATCTATTTCGCGTGACAGGAAGGTGGTAATCTGACCGCGGTTGAGATCCATGCGCTCACCGAAGACTGCCATCTCTCTCATTAGGTCCCCAGAAGCTACTTGGGCAAATCTAAATCCATCAGCTGAACCTCTTGAGCCTTCTGTCATGGCTTCAAATGCTAGCTGAGTCTCTCTAGCATCACCGACAAGTGCCCTTAAGCTTACACCGAGACCTCGAACTGAATCATTGCCTGTTTCGCTAACGCCAGCTAGTTGCTCTTGGAAATCTATATATGAGTCCCTATATTTATGTGCTAATGACTGCCCAGTTCTAAAAGTTTCGCCCGCTTTTCCTGCAAGGCCGCCAAATTGATTCTGAAGCTCTTGCATTCTTCGAATAAAATCATCATCAGCAAAACCTGTGATCTCTCTTTCAAGAACTTGAAGATGAGACATTCCCGGTATATTTCTAAGTTGCTGGAAGAAGTCTTCAAACATCCTTGCGGCTTCTGAATTACCCCCGACAGCATCACTTTGCCGCCTGCGGCGTCTTCGCTCTGACTCGTACAAATCTTCCTCAGTATCTCTTTGTCTTCGCCTTGATCGATCTCTAGGGTCAGAAGAGTCAGCACCTCTAAAGCCGGCCTCAATAGCACTAGTAATATCGTCTACTAAGTCATCATATTGTGCATCTGTCAGTCCGTCGCCTGCCATAGAAATCGCTCCTTACATGTAAATATGCAGTTCAAAAGTTTACTAATCCCTAAATTTAAAGGTTCTAGGTGTTCCAGGCTGCCCAGTATTGTTCTGAGTTATAGAATCCATAGCTTCACCCATAGGGATATCAACAAGCCCTTTATTGTCATCGCTAGCTTTTTTCTGAGCATCTGCTTTCTTTTTAAACTCGTCAGAAAGTCGAGTTATAAACCATCTTCTATAGGGCAATGGCAAACTTCTAATATCGCTATAAGGCATCTTAAGATGATACTGCAAGAGAAATGCTTCCTCTAGAAAAACTTCTCTATTGCTACTATTCAGGCCAAAAAAAGCTGGCGCCAATTGGAAGCGCCACCCTCCCTTGCTTTAAGCATTCCGGACATTTCATATCTACAGAAAGATCAATTCCAGGTTCATTGTCTTTTATATATTTTCTTAGAGCACGTGAATCTCTTGCAGGCATTTTGGAAATAAACTGGCTTATTGCATTCCTATCCTCAATCCCGTCAATTGCTACAGCTTGATATTCAAGTCTTGAAGTTACGTCCCTATCTACAGATTTTCCCCCTGTCAACCTTCTCATTCTAGAAATAGAAATACTTCTCTCTTCTTCCTCTTTCCCTGATAGAAACTTAAAATAAACTGTTTTTCCTGTTACTGGAAGCTTGAATTGAAATACATTCTGATCTTCGCCAACGGGTTGAATTTCTAGTCTTTTGATTGAAAGATCGCCTAGATTATAACTCTGTGTTGACTTTGCAGAACACTTTGGACAAATTGTTATAGCATCGTAGTTGGCGCCATAACCTGTAATTCTAATTGAAACCATAATAGCATTGCGATCACCAGATAGCAGATCACTAGGATCTATTGTTTTATCAACTATACAAGAAGACAATAGTTGGCTTAAAACTTTTCCTTGTTTAATTAGCGCTGAGGACATTAATATATCCTCTTCTCTAGCTGTCATTGATTTAATATCAATAAACTCTCTATTGTGAAGGCTTGTTCCTGGTGGATAAACTTTACCCTGCGAAGGCAATGGAACAGACTCTATAGGAATTTCCCAATTAAACGTTTCCTTTACAAGATCTTGCTTTTCAATTAAGTCACTCATTTATTTATTTTCTCCTTTAAAAGTCTACATACGCACTGTTGAGATGTAAATAAAAAACCCGGCAAGATTTACCGGGTTTTTAAAAGGAGATTGGATTATTTTTCTAAATCAGTACTGCAATACACAGTTGTCGTATCTAAGAGTTAAATCAATTGTTACTGGAGTTTGATCTGTATCATACGTAAGAGTTTGAAAATTAACCGAGTTAATCATTGTACCCTTCATATCCCATCTTTCAACGACAGTTCCAATAGGGTCTAGAAGTTTAATTTGAATATCTCGCTTGTAAAAATCAGCGTAGCCTGCACGCCCTGAGACGGATTCATAATGAGTTCTTATCCATTCCATAACTTGTTGGGCACCAGACGGTGCAATGGGATCATAAAGGGAGATGCTCATTGTTTGAAACTGCATGCGACCGCTTAGATACCTATAAGAGTTGATGAAAGGAATTGCTAACTCTTGAAACTGCATTTGAGGTCTTGCTGCGGTCTTCATTAGGAATGAATCTATTCCCTCTATAGCGAAGACCCAGCGAAACTGACGCTTGGGTTCAAATTTGTTAGGTAGCATTTCGCTAACTGAAAGTGTTTCTGCCATTTGAATAATCTCCTAAGTTTTCATTTAATAATTATAACGCTACTTTGCTTTAAACACTGTCAAAATTACTAGCGTTTGCAACTGTAAAGTCAAGCGCAATAAACTCTGCAGTTCTTGTAGGTTGCAAGTATATCTTGCCCCTAATTGTGTTGTTCTCTATATCCGCTGCCGTGGTTGTTGTAGTGTCAATAATAACTTTGTATCTATCGACGCCTTGTTCATTTTGAACTTTTTGCATAATAGGCTTGACTAGAGCATTAAATCTATCAAGAGTTTCCTGTCGATTTGGCTCAAAAAGCATAGAATTTGCAATTGCCTTAACCTTTCTACGAATATTTATAAGAAGCCTTCTAACATTAATTCTATCTAGTGCTGATGCATTAGCCTGGAGTGTCTTTTGACCCCAGACGACAGCATTCTTTCCAGCAAACGTAGCTAGCGGATTTATTGAAACATCGTAAAGCTTATTAAGATCTTCTCTTTCTAGAGGGAATAATGTTCCGTTAATACTAGCATCTACTGTACCTCTATTGTAACCCGCTGGGGCAAACCAGGGCTCTCCCCTGTCATCGTTTTGTGACATTACGCCGAGAGCTGCAACACTAGCTGGTGCACTCTGAACTCCTTTACCGTCACCTATATCGATTTTGACATCTGGCCAATATGCTCCAGCAAACGAGCTATCAAGCCCACGAGATGTAAATGCAGCTGCTGTATATGTTGTACTTGGAATAATATCATTCCCTGCTACATCTTTTGATCCTGTCATAACCTTGTTAAATCCGTCTCTTTGTTCAATATCCATAATATAAAAAGCATCAAAACGATTTTCAACTGTTGATATGGCATAATCTGTAACGCTGGAATGCCTTATTCCGGGAATTGCAAGAAGATTAATCTCGACATCAGACTTGACACCCATAATATCTATTGCTTTTCTGTATGCAGCTATAGTAGGTCCGCTTTTACCGCCTTGATTAAGCTCATCATCGATCTCTCTCTTGCAAGCAGCAGATGACATTTTTGATCTATCCTTGTTAAAGATATCATGACCGTCAAAACCACCTTGCATCAGAACGGAATATTTTGCATACTGCTGGTTTCCTGCATCCTGAACAAGGTCACTAACCTTTAGTGCCCTCATTCCCATTCCAACGACGATATTGCCATCTCTAATGTATGAAGCACTTCCCCACATCTTAATGTCAGAATCTGCTATGTCTCCAATCGAGCCAGTCTTGACCCTAAGTCTTTCAAGAGTGAAAATATTGTTATTAAATCTATCGCAGTCAAGAATTGTCCCGGCAGAATCTGCTTCACCGGGATTGTTACCTACAGAGAAGTTCCAACCTGTTGGATTAAACTGTGGGAAGAAGTATGTTCTATCCACCATTGACAGATCAAAGTCAGCGCTTGATTCATTTAAGCTTCGAAGTGAATCAACTCCAAATGAATCAGTAATAATATTATCTGCTACACGCTTTCTGAATTGAACTCCCCAGAAAAGATTTGCATTTGCATTGACCTCAGTGATAGTCGACGTAGTAGCACCTATTCCCATTCGAATATCTTTTCTGTAACGTAGAGGCAATTCAACAGCTCTCTTAATGAACGGATTAGCCGCAGAATATCCGTGAATAAAGCCAGTGTAACCTGAGCCTGCTCCCTCGGTCACCTGGTAGTCGGTAATCGAAGCTAGCGGATTAGTACCGGAAGTTACGAGGTGATCTGGTCCGCGGAAGCCCATTGGAAGTGCATCCACTGGTACTCTTCCTAGCTCAAGTGCACGAGGTATCTCAACTCTAATCCTAGATGAGTTTCCAGCAAAATTTCCTTTAACAACTAGTTTTTGGCTACCTGGGGACTGATCGAAATCATAATAAGTATACTGATCTCCAATCACTCTTCCTATGTACCTCTCGCTAGATGGATCTAAAGTAACTGCCCATGTCTCAAGCGCAGAGAATGAATCATCACCATCATTAAACTCTCTAACAAGGATTTCAAATGTTCCGTACTTGTTAGTAGCTGTGTCAGGTCTAGGCGATATGCTCTGAATAGAAATCTTGTATCTCTCACCCGGATTTTTTCCATCTCCTCGTGCATGAATTCTAAATAGGTCATACTTTGTCCCACCATAATCTTGTGAGATAAAGAATGGAGTCCTTGCAGCTTGAAACCTCTCTTCGAATGACTCGTAGTTAGGCTTTCCAATTGCAGCTGTATTTCTACCTGCCGAGCCTGATGTAATAAATGCAGCGTTTTCGAACTGATTTCCAGCTGAGTCTTTGTAAATCTGGTCAGGCAAGACACCGCTTCCTGTAACGACTGCAAATGCCGGATTGATATCTGAATGCCAGTAAAGATAGTGACCCTTCTCTTGAATCTTGTATGGGTCTCTGTTTATCTCCGCACTGGAGCCTAGCCAGAAGGAGTCCGTTGAGTTGAACGAGGCTGTGATCATATTTGGGCTGGCTGCTGTCGCCTTGTGGCCATTTAGAAGAAGAACGAAAGTGTCGGCCTCTAGATTAACTGTTCCGGACATTCCTCCCTTAATGTATTTACCGTTTCCATCCTGGACGAGCGCTTCGTTCGCAGGACCAGAAGAGGCAGTAATGTGGTTAGGAATGGTACCTCCAGCCTCGGTACCAACTGCAAAGCTGCACGAAAGTCGAGGCATGACGCCAGAAGGGCACATTAAGATTGCTCTAACGATGGGCACCGAGCCCGTAAGTGCACCTTTTGATACCAGCCCAGCTTCCTGGAAGACAGTAGACCCTGCTGATTCTGACATGAAACAGCCTAAGATATAAGTTCGCCCTAAGGCTGGAGCTCCACCAGCACCGCCGGCAATACCAGCGGCAGCTTTGGGGTTGGCCCCTACGATTCCGTTATCTTGAATCATCTGGCCGCCAACTGTATATCCGGCCCGATTTACTTTTCCTGAAGCCGTTGCTCTCTTCTTGCCGTCACCTGTTCCCAGTACTTTTACGTAGGTCAATGCATTTGCTTTGTTAAGGAAGGTATAGACAGCCATAGGGCCAAATTTCTTACCATCCGTATCTCCAAATACAGCCTTAAAATCTGTAAATGTAGCAACAGTAATGGGAACAAAAGCCGGACCTTCAGTTGAAGTTCCAATGACACCTGCTGGTATACCTGTTGGCCCTTGAAGTGAAGGCTGGGAGAGATCTGTCTCGGTTGCGAAAACCCCTGCGCTTTTATAAATTTTCTCTGGCATTTAATTGAACTCCGTTTTATATGATTAACTATTGGTTAAACAAAATCTACACCTGCATTTGTGATAATAAAGTCTATAGCTATAAACTCTACTGCCCTTGTCGGAACCATAACTATCCGACCATTTAAGATGTTATTGATAATATCTTCATTGGTGTTATTTGAAGAATCCATAACAACTCTAAACTGATCGATTCCTTGTTGAGCTTGAATATTGGAAAGTAGAGGTACTACCTCTGCTACAAATCTTGCTCGGGTTGCGGGGGTATTTTGCTCAAATACTAGATTTGTTGCAACATCACTTACTACTCTTTTAACCTCAAGTAACATTCTTCTAACATTGACTCTATCGAGAGAACTTTTCATTACCTGCAGAGTCTTCTGTCCGAATATTACAAAACCAGCTGATGGGAATGAAGCAATTGGATTGATTCTATTTTCGTATAAATAATCTCTATCTGCCTGATTTAATCTTACACCAAGGTTTGATACAAATCCTAGTGAACCTCTATTAAATCCTGCCGGTGCAAACCACGGGTATGATACGTTATCATTATAGCCAAGTGCACCAATTGCAGCAACTGACGAAGGCACCCTAACAGGGCGATTGTTAGTTGCATCGAATATAGTCACATCCGGGAAATATGTTGCAACGTAGTTATTATCAATTCCCCTTCCTGCTAGCTTGTTTGCAGTTTTCTCAACATTGGGAGAATTCTCGCTATCGGCAAAGAGTCGTAGACCGCCTGCATCATATGATGGAATATCCATTACATAGAAAGCTCTTCCGAAAGTTTTTAATCTTAGCATTACGTAATCTGATAATGCTGTATCTCTAATTCCCGGGATTGCAATAATGTTGACCCTAGAGCTAACATCAGAAGTTAATATCTTTGCTGCTGTCTTATAAGAGTGAATTGCAGCATTTGTCGGACCTTTTCCAAATGCATTTGCTGTATATTTTAGACCAATATCTAGATTTAGACCGGTTGCTAAACCACCTGCATCGGCTGACGTTGATTTATCATCCATGTTTGCCATATTGAAGTCTAGAATGTTCAGACCATCAAACCCGCCGTACATCATATTAGTAAACTTGGTGTAATCACTAAATCTATTGAAAGAAACAGACGATGTAAGTGCAGCTAGCGATCCAAACGTTAATCTTTGAAAATCAGGCGATCTTGTATTGTCAGCAACAGTGTACCATGTAGGATCGATAACACCGTCTCTTATATACGCTGCTTGTAGCATATGATCTGAAACGGAGCCCGTTACCTGTGATATGACTGCATTTGTAACAGAGGTTGCAGATCCAGTACTATTATAAAGTGCAACTCTTGAAAGAGTGAACTTATTATTGTTGAATTTATCAGCACCGGATCCTGTGGTAAACACATCAAGCTTTTGAATTCCAAGTAGTCTTGAGTATGCTGTTATTAGTCTGTTAGGATCTTGTCCAAGGTTTGATGTATAAATAGTATTACTATATATATTGCCTGAAACTGCTAGCCTTTCAAACTTAACTCCCCAGTAAAACCGCGAGTCAGCCTCCTCTAGCGATCCTGGCTCACCAAGGAATCCTGCAGAAGTTTTAACGGCACCGCGTGTACACTTGAATCTCATGGGAACCGGCGGAACTATAGATCCTGATATATTACCAACTGCATCTTGTGTGGACGGCATGCTTGTTTTTAGTGCACCGGCGGGAAGTGTCATTGTAAGCCTGCGAGTAGTTCCCGCGGGAGCAGCTATCCCTTTTAGTGCTATTGGGCCGTCTGTTAAAGTATCATTGGTCTTGAGTGAAGGAAGGCCTCTAAATCCGAATGGAAGCGCGCTTGGCGGAACAAGCCCCTCTTCTAGTGGGCCAGATGCCTTAATTCTAATTCTTCTCGAGATATTTGGATATTTTCCAGTTACAATAACTTTTTGTTCTGCAGTTATTGAAGAGTCAAAATTATAATAAGCATGATAATCACCGACCAGCTTAGAAACATAATTATCGCTTTGCGGGTTTAATGAGCAATTTCCATACCTTTCTAGGACTTGTGGATTTGTATCACTATCGTTAAAATCTCTAACTTCAAGAGTAAATGTTCCATACGGATCAGCTCCTGGATCTGCTGACTTCTTAATATCCCTTATTGAGATCTTAAACTTTGTATTTGCAACTGCACCATCGGAAATTGTCTCAACCCTGAAGAGATCATATTCATCCACGCCAAACATCTGAGAGATAAACATTGTTGTTGTAGGTGTTTTATATCTTGTATCAAATCTTCCGTAGAGGTTATTAAAACTAACACTAGAACCTAATCCGCAATTACTAGAGCCTGCAATAGATCCTGAGGTGAGGCCTACTGAACCTGATTTAACAGCCCACAGCCTAGCTGTAGAGCCTCTATCAACCTCAGCTATTTCTTTCTCAACAGCAAAATCAGCATAAAGAAGATGCTGCTCTTTCTGAAACTGTTCTGGATCAGTATTGAGAACATTAGCGATATATGCAGGATGAGCTGGATCTAAAGATGCTGTTAGAACTTTGACCCCGGGATACCCATCTGTTGAACCAAAACTGGAACCAGCAGAAGAAGATATGACTAGCTTAAAAAGACCATCACTATTGGGTGATGCAGAATCGTTATTTGTCGAGAGTGTAGTTCCAAAAGTTGCAGACGCATAAGTTAAAATTTGAATTCTTGTCCCTGATGCGGGCATTATCATTCCGCGAACAAGATTGACTGTGTTGAGGCTCAGCGGTGTGGAATCATTATCAGTAAAGATCGGATATCCTACTGCCTCTGAGGCAGAGACATAGTGTCTTGCAACCAGGAATGTCAAGGATCCGTTTAGACGTCCATCCTCTGGCAAGTGGCCATCGGCGGGCAAAGTTCCCTCTATTACAAAACCAGCGCCCCGGACAGTGTCTGCGACGAGGGTTGTCTCAATATCTGAATTTTTTATATTTGCGCCCGCACCCAATACTCTAACATAAGTTAGTGCTGTCCTGTTATTCAAAAACTCTTTAACCGCGTAAGGTCCAAATAAGTCCGGATCAAGTGATCCAAATCTATTCTCAAAATCTACAAAAGATCCGACAGTAACCGGTACGAATGCTGGACCCATCTGTGCTGTACCGACAATTCCAGCTGGAACTCCGGAGACCGAAGTTTGAGTTTGTGATAGGTCTATTTCTCTTTCGAAGAAGCCGGGTGATTTAAATATCTGCTCAGCCATTGACAAATCTCCTGTTCTACTCTATACAGGTATAACTATCTCTTACGAGATCAAAAAACACTATTCAGATGTAGGTGAATCTAACGTTGTTTGTAAATCTATCTCTATTCTTCCACTGGCAACTGTCTCACCAGTTCTTTCATTCTTAGAGACTATCTTTGCAACGTGTGTTGAATCTTGGCCGGTAAATGGATTTTTTATAGTTTCATAAACTTTTGCTGATGTTTGGCCTCTTTTGAGTTCTGTCATTGACTCTGACTCTATCTCAGATAGAATAAAATCATTTTGATCAACAACGTCTTCAGGATTTTTGCTAGTTGTAAATACTTTATTATCAACTTGTTGATATCCGAACTCTATTTGTGGTGCAGACTGATACTTTCTAAACGGGCTGGGTAAGCCCGCCTCCTTTGAAGCAAAGATATACGCGGGAACGTCTATATTAAAGTTATATCTAATAATTCTCTCATCTTTGGAAAAATCATTAAAATTATCAGCAGATGCAAGTGGTGATTTAATAAATGCAACATATTCGAGACCTTCTGCTGTGGTCATCTTGAAACCTGTATCTTGTCCAGAAAATCTTGACATCATAACTTCTATCATTTTATTCATATTTTGAACATACTGGGTCCAGAAAACTATTTCATAAGATACAACCATGAAAGTTGGGTAGGGGGCAGTAATTATCTCAAATATATTATCTGTAAGCCTATTATTTAGAGATGTTACAGTTTTATCAGCCACTAAAGATAAATTTTTTCCATTTCTCCTGGTCGCAAGTGTACCAGGCTTTGCTTCATTTCCTGGAAAAATATCAGTCTTTGAAAAATTTTCTCTACTAGATACATTCTTTTGATTCATTATACCGAATCTATTGATAATATTTTGATAATCTCTATCTTTCGGTGAGAGTCTTTTCTTTACTGTGTATAAGGGCTGGTCTCTAAAAGCTATGGGGGTACCATATCCACCTTGACTCGGAGATATATCTATTGACTTTCTATAAATTGCAATAACAGGAAGTATAATTGTATTATTTCTATCTCTTATTGGTGAATTTCTTCTCGTTAGTGCAAATCGCTCACCCGTAGAAAATACAACTGGGACCTTTGTAGACTGATCGTCAATCTTGACCTGAAAGGGTAGATCTTTGTCAAAAAGATTAAATACAGCACGATCTACAGTTTCTATTCCTGCTGATGGTAGACTAAAGTCATTCGCCTCAGGTAGTGAATCTCTATCTTCAATACTCATAACATACCCTAGTCATCCCCATAAAAACCTGGCCCAGCATTGCTCCCTGCCTCGTCTGAGACACTCTGTGGCCCCGATATTGGTTTATCTAGGACATCATTCTTCTGAAGCTCACGTACGTCCCCAGTAACTCCCTCTTGATTTTTTGCAAAACCTCTTTGCTGATAAAATGTATCCTGTACAGCATCTGGGTCTGAGTATCTTTCGTCTGTTGGGCCAAAAATATGTGTTTCGAATTGACCTTTTCTTGCTTGCTTTCCTGTAATTGTTACGAAGCCCTTATGTTCAACTTCACCGTATATTGTGCTAGAATCAGGAACTGTTATAATTTCAAAGAAAACCTCGCCATAGCTAAAAAAATCGCCCTCTTGAACTGATATCCCTTTATCAATTAGATCTCTCTCTTGAACATATGCTTCGATAGTATAGTATTCTTCACTTCCGAACTTATTTGCCCTTATATCCTGAGGTTGATATTTGACTAGTGCATCGATCTTTATTGGATTTTCAAAAACTTTTTTCGTTGACTCTTCGTATATATCATGAACATTTGACTTAGTCGTAGAGATTGTGTAATAATAAATTGCCTGTCCGACAACATCTTTGATAACTTCTTTTCCAATATCATTGATAAAGTTAATTTCTCTGGGTGTTATAAAAAGTCTACTCATAATCTATCCCATGAAAATTGCTAAGCCGTTAGGCATTGGAATAAATTTGAGTTGTTTATTGACAAACTCAGCTCTCGTAGCAGCCATCTCCATTAGCTTGTCATATGTCATTGTATCAAGCATCTCTCTAAGCTGTGTTTGAAGGCTTTTTAAATCCTCCCTAGCTTGAGTTATTAAATCCTTTCCATTAAGCTGGAGCTCTGATCCCGGGATTGGAACATTTGAGAATTTTGATCTAACTTGCCCTAAAAGCTCCTTAGAAAGTGCTAATGAATACTGTCTAATCCATTGTCTACCAATGCTGTTTATATTAGTATATGGGATATTTCCAAAGGGCAAATTAGATAAATTTGAAACTCCGACAATCGTGTCATCCCTATACGGAGTGTTAAGCGGATCAGAGTAAAACTTAACTCTTATCCATAGTTGTTTGGGCTGTGTAGGCTCGCCTGAAGGCATTGGATAAATTCTTATATTTTGTCCAGAAACTTTATAAGAGTAGTTTGATCTTCTCACTCTATTGGATAAGTCTAATTGTCCTGCCCTAAGAATATCTTCAAATACGGGAAGAACATAGAATATTGTTTCTGGTGTAAATGACTCAAATGAGAATTCATTGTTGAGATAGTTTATTGCTGAAGTTGTATCAAAAAACCTATATGCAGCTTGTGGGCTGAAGTGAAATACCTCTACTATTTGCATCTTACTATTTTTAGTATTTAAACTAGACGAAAAAATAAGCTCATCACTTGAATCTTTAAGCAAGTTATAAATATTGTAATCTTGCTGTCCAGATTTAAGATTAATTGATCCAGATACAGTGTTATAAGAGCCTCCTATTCCTGTTTCCTGGGCATATGGTTCAGCAAATCTAGTAAGATAGTCTAAGTTTTCTCTAGGGTATTTTCCCTCTGACCCAGACATTGTTCCGTCAGAGCCAGTTATAGGCATTCCTAAAAAGTTTGCGATTTGAGACTTTGCCTGATATGTATTTAAAATTGAGCTAAATTCAAGTGTTGATTCTTCAAGAGTTGCCCAGACCTGCTTATTTGTTAACTCCACGGAAAGAACATCATCGCCCAGCTTTCTTTTGATAAACGTGAGAATTGAGTCAGCTTCAGTCTGGAAGCTTGACTCACCATCATAAAACCCGTATGGAGTCGGTTTTGTTGTGTCTGCAAAGCTAGCCACTATACATCTCCCAATTTTAAATATACGACAAGTAAAGACATTGCAAAAAGAATCTGCTTGTGACGAGCTTTAATATCCTCACAAGCAGACAATATCTTCAAACATGCTAGCATGTTGATTTAATAAAGTTGTAATTAAATTACTTTGATGATTTTGAAGATTTCTTTTTTCTTGCATAAGATCTTTTTGACTTTGATACAGGAGCTTCTACAGCATCTTCAACTTCTTCTACAACAGCTTCTGCCACAATCTCTTCATCAACAGTTTTAGATACTACATCTTCTGCTACATGCTCAACAGTCTCTTGAGATTGTTTTGCTTCTCTCTTTAGAATTCTACCCTTTCTAATCTTATGACCTATTCCTAGTAATCTTCCTATTGCTTTTTTTCCCACGGGAAACCTCCTTGTGCTTAGTTAATTATTATGCAGGAGATAAAAAATCACTATCTATCAAGAAACCTATGTATTTGATCAGCATCTATATCTGGAAAATGTTCAACACTTATATCTCTAAAACATTTTTCATATTTTTGAATAGTGTGTACATATAAATTATTACTTTTCATCTTTTCCCATCTTCTTAGAACTTTCATCTTTTGAGCTTTTCCATCAAAGGACTTTTTATCAAAAGAGCTTCCCTTTCCAAAGCTTGTAACTCCATTAATACTAATATCACTGTTTATAACTCCTAGTTTATTTGCAATAGAATCCCTATATTCCCTACTGGAAAACCACTGGTTGAAACTTATTATTGAAGTATGGTTAGATAGATTGTATAGGTAGATGTCAATATCTTTCTCAAGATTCTCGGGTATAAAATGTGTATGGGATATCCATGAAGCAAGCCAGTTATACGGATCCCTAGCAATTAAAATAGGATTAAGACTTTGATATTCACAAATAGACTTGTGCTCGACTGATAAAACAACCCTATCTATCATTCGTGGCGTAATATATTCTGCACTATAAATAGACCAGCTATCAGGTATTTCCCCGGTTACGTTATTTGCATAAACAAGACTTTCGAAGCAATTCTGAACAAACCAGTTAATAATTGCATGATTTCCAGATCTTTTCATTCCAACAACTAGGTCAACTCTTGCTCTGGGAAATTCTCTTTTTACTATTTTATTAATATTTTTTTCATCTAGTGATTTTAAATTTTTAATCTCATGGCAAAGTCTATCTTGCCATGCCAGCCACTTATCACTTTGAAATGCGCTACTTACATTCCAGTTTTTAATTTTATATGAATTATCCAAAATAAAAAATTCCTAATTGTCAATATTCATATAAAATACTATAAAAAATATCAAAAAGGTAAAAAAAAAGAGGCACCTCGAAAGGTGCCTCTTAGGTAGGTTAATACCTGCTAGGATTAGATTACATCCATATCCATGCAAGTAACTGTACCGTAGAAGTCAGCACGAACCATCTTCTTACCGTAGCGAGTCATCACGCCCTTGCGGGGTGTGAAGTCTTCGGGAGCGAAGATTGTCGGAGTGACAATGAGAGGTACGTAAGGAGCGTAGACGTAACCAGTCTCAAGATAGCTACCGCCCTTGTATCCAACAAGAATCTTGTTGCGAGGGAAGTATGGATCCTTGTAGACCGTGAAACGATTGCTCAAGCTACCAACGGGAGCTGCACCAAGCTGGAATGGAGATCCGACTTGACCCTGGCCGTCGAGGCTGTAACTAGGCTTGTAGAGGACAGAAGCCTCAAGAATAGTTGCAACATCTGGTGAAACCACGATGAAGTTTGCAGAACCGCGAAGAGTCTTGCGATGAATCTCATTAGCAACGTCAATTACTGTTTCAACGAGTGTCTCATACCATTCACGAACTGTACCGGTGAAGTTAGGTCCAGTTTGAAGTGCACTAGCTAGAGTCTGGACAGCGCCAGTTTTCTTGTTAACGAACTTGCCTGGAGCACGTGACCAGTAATAGTTAGCACCCTGAGCCTGTGTAAGGAGGTCATTAAGAATCTCGCGATCAAGCTCTAGAGCAATCTGCTCAGAGAGGATCTGGGTCAACTCAACCTCAGCGTCAAGGCTGTGGTATGCGTTAAGATCCTGTGCGAGTTCTGGTGACCAGCGAGCACGAAGCTTACGAGTCTCAGCTGTAACAGCAATTGATTCAATCTTGATGTCAATCTCTGGAATCTGAATTTGAGGAGATGTCTCAAAGTTGGATTCAAAAGTTGGAATCGTAAGGGTTGAACCATCAGAGTCTGTATCAAGAGTAGGTGCCTGGACGTATGATCCAGAGAAACCATTCATGATTCCGACGCGAGAAGTACTGCCAAGGTCCATGTTATATGTACCTGAAATAATTGTCAATAGAGCAGCATTCGAAGTTGATCTAGTGACCATCGGATCGGGTGTGAACTTTGAGCCATCCCAAGTTCCAAGCTGGTTAAGACGTCGAATGTTGACAACACTTCCACCCTGAATACCATCAGAAGCGGAGATGACGTGAACTGGAGCAAGCCCAGCAAGCCCTTTTCCGTTAACCACCATTGGTGCCTTTGTTAAACAGGGAGTTGTATCAATAGCAATCAAGCCAACTTCCTTAACAGCTGTGAAGTCCATCTTGGCAGGGAAGTTATTAGCATCCCAGATTAGTGCCTGGAAAAGACCTTCACCGCTAGGGGTCCAACCGTTAGTAGATGCAGCATCTTCAATCATTGTTGTAATTTGAGGATCAAACTGAAGAAGCTTGCCGTCTGCACCGGATGCAACCATGTGACTACCACCAGCAAAGGTTCCATCATTACCGTGAGCGCCTGAAGCGAGAAGAACAAGTTCACCAGCAGCAAACTGAGTGTTGACTCTAGTATAAGCTGTTCCAGCAAGGTCATAAGGACCACCAACAGCATCAGAGCCAGATCTTATTCCCTTTCCAGTTGGAAGGTTATAGATTGATTGTCCCTTAGTGTAGGTTTGCTGTGAGAGTGAACCTTCAGCACCAGTCTGTGTGTTAGCATCACCACCAACGTTATCACCGTAGGTATAATCGAGGTAGAAAAGCAGACCAGATGGAAGGCTCATTGGTTGAATCGAAACGAGATCATTGGCTACTAGGCCTCCGAAGACGCGACGAACGATTGGGAAAGCGATATTCGTGAAACCACGAAGGTCGCCAGATGAAGTGGTGCCTGCATTTCCGCCACCGATGGAAGACTGCTCGCGAAGAAGCTGAGCTGCCTGGTTCTCCAGGAGACGAGACATATTCTCGCGACCTGTGTCATCCATACCACGGAGGAGTCCAGTGCGTGTCCACTTTTCAGTTAGAAGAGCTGACTGCCGGCCTACGTCTCTTTGACGAATACCCTCTGTAAGCTGATCTAATGTAAATTTCTTAGACATGTTATTTTTTTCCTTTATAGTTGTGTGTTAAAACACGTGAGTTTGTTATTTTTTGATCCCAGCAAGAAGTGCCCAGCGATCAAGCTCGGGGTTTGTACTTGTTGCAGAAGATCTGCCAACCGATCTAGAGGAGGACCCTAGAGACCGTGTAGCTGATTCATTAAGACTTCCCTTTCTTCTTGAAGATTCGGTTAGAGTCTTATATACTAGCTTAACTTCTCTCAAGCTTTTCGCAGAATCAATTGATTCCATCATAGCGCGTCTGCGTGATGGGGGAACTGATTTGTCTTGAAAAAGCTTATTTACGTAGAGTAGCTTTGCGTTGAACAGATTGAGATCTGTAAGTTGCTCACGAAGTGTTTCAACTGCACCCCTGTATTCATCGAGCTTAGTAACCAGAGAGCGATTCTTGCGCTGCTCTTTTCTTAACGACTCTGCAAGAGCATTAAGTTTAACCTTATAGATGTCGCCCTTCTCAGAGCCTCCACCAAATGGATTTCCTTTTCCGGAGCCTTTACCACCAAACTGGTTCTTCTGACCTGCGTTTGCGTGTCCTTTTCCTCCGAATGATGCTTCCATAGAATTTGCTCCGCCTTTAGCATCAGCTAAGCTCTTAGCCTCTCTGACTAGACGTCTAATTCTTAGAAGTTCTTCTTTTAAAACTTTGGGATCTATTTCAAAGACTTCGTTGAGACCTAGATCTTCTTCAACATCCATTGAGACTTCAACGTCACCCTCATCGTCTTCAACATCTAAGAGCTCAAGATCTTCTTCATCTCCTTCCTCTTCTTCAACGAGAGAGGCAACAATCTGAATATCTTCAGGAAGCTCAACATCATCGCCTAGATCCAATAATACCTGTGCTTCACTTAGGATACCTAAATCAGCTAGCATCTCTTTAAGTTCAGCCTTGTCTTTAGCGGATACTGCTTCATCAGCATCATCCGTATCGCGATTATCATCATCGCCTGTTTCTTCATTTAGGCTAAGATCTCTACCCAGCTCTTCTTTTAGAAGGTTAAGATCAATCTCGTAAACCTTTTCTCTTGATGCCATTTTATTGTTCTCCTGTAAGTTACTTACATCTTTATTTATTCTATCTTGAGTAAAATTACTCTTTGTTGATTCTATTTTTTTAGCTGCAGATGCAACTAATTCTGCCTGATCATGATCAAGACTATTTATTGATTCTGCAAGTGCATCCAATACGCCACCTGTTCCACTACTTCCAAGAAGTCCTGCAAGGGATTGAAGAGCTGTATTGTCTAGTGAGACCTCACCTTCATCTTCACTATTAGCAATACCAATAGATTCTGCAATTATATCATCAACAGATGATCTAGATACATCTTTCTTTCCAGATGTCTCCAGCAGCTGATCATCAATAAATTGTCTAATTTTTGGGGTAACTGCTTCAATTATAGCGTTTTTAGCATTTTTCTCTGCTATTTCTCGAAGCTGCTTTGCTTCAGCAAGCGCCTCTGTATACATGTTAGATGCCATTCTGCTTGACTCCTCGAAGATTAATTATTCTCTTAAGATTAAAACTTATATTATTATTTATTCACGTACATAGCAAAGATTCAACCATTGTCAGCGTATCTTTTACTTTTATTTGCTGCTTTAGGAAATTTCTTTCTGCAGGAGACATGTTTAACATCTTTACAAGAGAAATAAATCTAATTCCGTCATCAGGAGTATCGAGCGGCATTCTTGAAAAACCGAACTGGGTTCCATCCCCGCCAACCCTTCCGGGCCTTGTCCTTGTAGAGCCAAATTCACTAGAAGAACCCCCAGTAGCCATGCCGCGATCTGCAGTAGACATAAGCTGAGGAGAAATTCCTGACATTGGGTTCATTTGCATTTGCTCTGTTACAAATCCTGCAAATCTATCACTGCTTGTATAAGATGACCTGTCAGCACGAGGTTTGACGGAATCTGCTGATGTATATCCTAAGTTTAATTTAGAGAAAAAACTTCTAAGATCTTCCTCATCATCAAACGGTAGATCAAGATAGTCAACTTCTGGGAGCTCAGGCGGATAAATACCTGTATCCCAACCCATAGCAAAAGTCGTTCCCAGCCCAGGAGAAGTTGTACACTTAGCATAGCCCATACCTTTTCTACAATCTGTAGATGCTTGAACTGGGCTATAATAAGAGTTTTTCATTTATAAAATCATCTGTAATTAAACAGCACCCTTAGTATCGGAATTGTTGAATGATTTTCCAGAGATAAACCCACCGATCTTTGCAGCCTCTGCGATTG
>Ga0209756_1000812_pt1 | contig 30366 bp, 48 predicted proteins | sample ETNvirenome_6_85_FD_184071 | JGI IMG/M metagenome (GOLD analysis project Ga0209756, IMG submission 184071) | Marine viral communities from the Pacific Ocean - ETNP_6_85 (SPAdes) (version 3) | ecosystem: Environmental > Aquatic > Marine > Oceanic | place: Pacific Ocean | collected 2013-06-19 | reverse complement strand
AGGAGCAGCATGAGCTTCTATTCCAAATATTCCTGTAAATATTCGCTCCCTGCATGTGCTCTTTGATTCAGGCGGAACTAATGCAAAACATTTTGCCATTGTCCCATCTTCAAACTGTATATCAAATCCTTCTTTTAGATCAGGTGATATATCATAACCTAAACATTTTTTAAAAAATTGTACAGCTTTTTCTCTATTTCTCACCCTATATGCAATATGATCAAGTCTCATTATTGGTCTCCTTTATTATTTTTTTTCGTATATGTGGGGCTATTGGAACAGGCTCTCCATCACCATCAATCCTGACAAAAACCATTTGACACTTGCATACATTTTTTTGTGTTCCATTATATACACTATGTCGTCGTGCTTCAATATCAATTTTTAAAGAAGATCGCCCAAGATGCGCAATTTTCCCATATATCTTTATAAGTTGCCCTGGTCGAACTGCTCTTTGAAAATCTAAAGCTGAAATATGCTTTGTCACAATTTTCCCTGTTTCTGCGAATTCTGCTGCAAAAGCTGCACCTGCTTCATCTAACCAAGCAAGCATTACGCCGCCAAATAAATTGCCATGATTTCCTACGTCTCTTGTCTTGCATATATGCGTTGATATGAGTTGCATTTCATTCCACTTTATTTTCATAATAAGTATACGATCCTTTTGTAGTTTACACGATATTTATACATATAACAAGGGTAATGTATATGGCAGCTAGAACAAAAAATTTTGGTGGTAGTACTGTTAAATTTAACGAAGGAATAATTGTAAGCGGAACTATTGAAAATGATAACACACTAATAGCATCAGGCTCTGCTGTAATCATCGGAACACTACTTATTAGTGGGTCACAGCAAGAAGGGATTCGAATTAACAAGGGTTCGTCTGACTATAGACAAATTGTTTTTGAAACTGATGGTGACGATGGTGCAATTATTCAGCTTACAAATGCTGAGAATCTTGCAATATTTGCTGAAGTAGATAAAGATACAATATTCTACACAAGGGAAACTAGCGATGGATCTTATCTAGAAAGAATGCGAATTAACAACGATGGCAAGATAGGTGTCAGTGGACAAATTTATCATATTGACGATACTGATACTTTAATGAGTTTTTCTGATGATAATATCACTTTTAAAGCTGGAAATGTAAATCTTATTGAGCTAATAGAAGATGATTCACAAGATAAGGTCGTCTTTAATAATGCCGGCGCCGATGTTGACTTTATAGTAGAATCGCCAAACGAAAGCACAGCGATATATCTCAATGCCGGTAATGAAGTTCTTCACATAAATCATGGTCAGTCTAGTTTTCGAACAAAAATCCATAATACAAACGATGAAGTATTAACAGTAACAGATGCCGGTGCTGTTTTTAATGATGATGGGCATGCTGATATTGATTTTAGAATTGAGTCCGATAGTCAGACCCACATGTTTTTCGTTGATTCCGGTGATAATAAAATTGGAGTTGGGACAAGTAGTCCAATATCAGAATTAGATGTAGCCGGCAAGCTTGCAATTACTTCGGAGGTATCAACACCTACAGCACCTGCTGATGGGAAAGGGTGGTTATACACAAAAACAGACGGAAAAATCTATTGGCAATCCGCGGATGTTGCTGAAACAGATTTAACCGCCGGCGGTGGTGGAGGAGGTAGTGGAATTTCATTTGATGGCTCAACAGCCGATGGAATCTTAACTTATAAAGACTCTGACGAGGCTACTGTTGAATCCAATTTCACTTTTGATGCTGTGTCGCAAACCGCTATGATAAGTGGCTCGCTTCACTTGAGGGGCGAAGAAAGAATAACATCAACAGAATTCTCTACCAACGCCGAAAGAGAGAGATCTTTTACATTGAGAAAACATATTCAGATAAGTACAACGACAACAAATTCATGGATAGATATAATTTCATGGCAACCAAAAGTTGTCGGAGGAACCTCCAATCCGGGCGCTGATGAGTTTTGGGCAGCAGTAAGTTTTGAAATCAATTTGACTGGACATTATAACGGAGTTGGCAATTCCCACAGAAGAATGGAGGGGGTTGTTTTTTATATGGGCTCTTCCGCGAGTTCGGCTGATGGCTATAATAATGATCAGGCAAGAGACGCTACCGCCGTCCCAAATTTTAGAGTAAATCTTTCAGGTTGGACGACTACATTGCAATATAACTTAGATAATGGGAGCGCACAGGGCTTTCAAGGAATGGCATATATTGTGATTCATTTTACCAGAGGTGCCGGTAACGAGGGAGATAATATCTATTGGGATGTAACATGAATTATAAATTAACGCTATCGGATACTCAACATCTAGAAAATAGAAAAGATGTCGTAAGAAGACAGAGAAATAAAAAGCTCCAACAGAGTGACTATACGCAGCTTAGTGATTCACCACTTTCAGAATCAAAGAAAGCAGAATGGGTATTATATAGGCAGCTCTTAAGAGATTTACCATCGACGATAATTAGTCTAAATCCTGATAAAACAATTACGTTTAGCTGGCCACAAGAACCATCTTAGGCTTATAGAATAAATTACGCCCATCAAAATGGAACCACTTATCATAGTATTACAGCCGATACGCAAGTTAGACAAAATGCTCAATGGAATCATCTTGCTTTTACAAGAGATGCAAATGGAACTGGTGTAAAAGTTTATTTGAATGGAGAGGTGTTAGCTCATGGCACCACAGCAACTGAAACTATTACAATTAATATAGCAGCAGGTCATACTTCATATGTAGTTAATTTTGATGTAGCTACGTTTGATATTGGTGATATACTAGGCTTGTCAATGACACCGTCAACAACCCCCGGCGATACAATTATAACATCAGTTTGGGAATTTGACTTTGTTAGTTAAATCTAATCTTTCATCAATAGATCAATAATTTTAGACTCAATTGATTCTTCAGAGTATCCACGCTGAAAACTTTTAATTTTCATGTCAGAATCAATAAAGTAAAAAGTTGGTAAGCTATCCATGTAAAGAAACTCACCTGTTTTTGTCGGATCACTAGTAATCACATCCCTACTTATTGACCATACTGGCGCACTTTCAATTCCAAATTGTTCTTCCCATCTAATAATATCTTCGACTGTAGGTTCTTCACCTGCTAAATTGTCAACAAGCAGTGTCAAATAAATTAATTCATCTTCTAGATATCTATCTTGTACTTTTTGTACGTCAGATGCTGCTAATTGACATGGGCCACACCACATTGCACTTATATCTAGGACAATAGGTTGACCTACTAAGTCATGTAGTTGGACCTCTTCTCCTGCTCCGTTAGTTGCAGAAAAATTACACGGTGTCTGATCAATAATTGATGCGCAAACTATATTTGATTGTTCTGTTTGATCAACAACATTTGCACTAAATAAACATGCAGTAAATAAAAATAATAATATAAACATAATAACTACCCTCCTACGGTATCCAAAATTTTTCACCCATATACTCATATGTTGGATTCATTATATGGCCAATTGCATTAATATGCTTCCATCCAAGTGCGTGACCAATTTCATGCTCAACTATAAATGTTAAGTTTTGTGTGCCTGGCTCAAAGTATATAACAGCAGCACGCAATTCCAAATATTTAATTTTTGTATTTGTTCTTGCAAGAGTTCCATCACCCAAAGAACCAGGTGGTGCCTTTTTTATAATAATAAAACCATCTAAAAATTCTTTATCGCAAACAGACTTAGGCGGATCGATTATAATGAATGATATATGTTCATCTTTGTCACGCCAGTATTTTGTTGCAGTTTGAAGTCTCATTTCATAAAAATCTTCACCATAACAATTTGCAACTATTGGGGGTGATTTCCATTTATATGGTTGATAACTTTTAACATAAAAAATAATTGTTATGGAAGTTCCAATTGCTAATCCTAGCGAAATACCAAAGAGCAATCTAGCTATTTTTTTAAATAGCTTCACTCACATCCCCAAGTTGCATACTTAATTTCGATTGTATCGCCCGGAGAAGGTTCGGCGCCAGAGTCGAATTCAACCCAATTTTCAATAGGATCGTATGTCCAGCCAGCTATTGCTTGTTGCCCATTAACATAAACTTCTATTGTATTTTCCATGGGATCTGGTTCTGTTAATTCAAATCTTCGCCTCTTTGAAACTGTATTTGCTAAATCTTCCATTTGCAATCCCCAGTCTGTTGAACAAATAGAGTATATAGAGCCATTAAAATAATTTGTAATATCAATATAGCCTGAGCCATACCCTATTGTTCTTGTAACGTTCCCATATGCAAATGTGCATCCGGAAGGATCATCACCTACAATTGATACCATGTGGAGTTTGTCTGAATCTTTTAAGTTAGTAAAGTGATTCACATAATTACTCCATCCACCCGTACTGAAATCGGGTTCATCGCTAACGTATATTATAACTAATGTTGCATCCTCTCTAAAAAACATAGAGCCAGGAGCAGCAGGACCAATATCCGTTGATTGTTTCGAATACTGAATTCCTTTTTCATGTCCAGAGCCATGAATTCCAATAGATGCAAGTATTGATGATGCTGATGATGCAGGTTGACTAGTGTTATTATTTATATAGCCACCACCTTGGAAACCATATGAGTCTGTTGTTATAAAAGCCATATGAAAATCAGGACTAGCAGCTAAAAATATATTCATAAAATCAACCATATTATCAGCTAATGCCTGTTGAAATGGGTTCATTGATCCGCTATTATCTATTACCCAAAGAACATCAAGCAGAGGTATTTCTTCTTGTTCATGTTGATCTACTATCCACTGTTCAACTTGACCATCACCCTCTTCTTCAAAATCTACAATTGGATTAAGCGGGTCATTACTTGTTATTGTTATTAAGCTAGAATCACTACCTACATCACTGGGCGTGTATGAAGTAATAATATCAAGCTCAAAACCTGGATCGATAATCCATGGAAGGTCTGGTAAAGTTCCAAAAAACATATTAATGTCTATCGGCTGTGTTACCATTTGTTGAACGCTATCTATGGTTAGTGGTAAATTACCAATATTTCCGATTGTAAGCCTAAGTTCATTATCACATCCAATAGATATTGTACCAAAGTCATGACCCTCAGGATTCAAAGATAAGACTGGGGCATCGCCTAAGCCTTCAAGTAGAACTTTAATGACCGGTTGATCTTCATCGTTAGATCTAACTTCAACATATGCACCGTTATGCTCATATGTTTCGGGAATATATCGTACATCAATGTCAACAAGCTCGCCCGCGGGAATGAGGATATCCTCATTGATTTCGCTTATTGCAAACCTGCTAGAACCATCATACAAAACTGGGGGTGAGACATATAAATCCTCATCCCCCACATTAATTATTGCAAATGTCTTATGTCCTGATTCAAATCCTGATTCTAAGTTTCCAAAATTAATAATTTCAGGATGAACTAAGATGTCAGGTTCTCTGTTTTGCATCTTAACTAGTGTGTTATCTGAACATCCAAAAACTAAACATAAAAAGAACAAAAAACAATATTGCATATTAATACCTCATAAAAGTAAGTATTACGAGATATCAAATGTTTCAAATATGTAATATTAATTTTTATTTAAATTCAACGTACTCTGATAAAACTTTGTCAATTTCTACAATTGTCTTGTGAACAATTTCAGCATGATCTATTTCTCTCATTATTGCATTTTTATTTGACTTATAGTCTTTGCATCTATTAAATTTTTCTATAAGAAAATCTCTAATTGCAACAAGAGAATTAACGTCGTCTTGCTTCATTTATATACTCCTTTATAATTTCTATTGTATTTTCGGGATCTTTAGTTTGATATGCTTTACCAATACTATGTTTAATAATTGTATCGTATAATTCTTTGTCGTTTCCATTATCAAAACATCTATCGCCAATAAAAATTATTTCATTATATTCTTTAAAGTTTTTTAAGCAATAAGTTTTGTCCCAACCCTTAGGATGTATGTCAAAACTTGTTTCACCACCCAACTTTATCTCTATGTTATTAACGCCTTTTTTCTTAAGCTCTTCCTTTAAGTGGTTAATCCATTTTAATCGAAATTTATTATTAATATCAATTTTTAGCCAGGCATCTCGTTCATCTTTTTTTGCTAATCTTCCTATGGGACACCAGTTTAAAGTTGAGCCCCTATAGTCAAAAAAGTTGCCTGTTAGTGGACAATTTGTTGTATCTATAATGTGTTTTTGTATATCAATGCAACTTTGAATAACTGCCCTATATGTTTGCTTACCAATAGCTTCAATCATATCATTTTCGTATACTGTAGAAAGACTTCCTGATTCATTGTACTTATAATATTTAGTTCCATTGCACGGGAGGTAATGCGTTTTATGAAACTGATACCCGTTTAAACCAAATAAAATATCACATTGATCAATAAGATAATTCATATCAGAACCGGTTACAATTCCGATTTCATAATCTGCCCACTGAAGATCTCTTAGTGCTAGCATCATATCTTTTTTCATTGGCTTTCTTGCAGGTGTAATTGTTCCATCCATGTCGAAAAGAAATAGCTTCACTTTATTTAGTATCCTTTATAGCATCAGAATAGCCTTGAGCATAACCTAAAACTTCAAGTGCTTCTAGATCTGTGGCGTTTTCTACTAACTTTGATGAACTTTGAATTTTTTCACCACCCACATTCCATACTAATTCAATTCCAAGCTTATTGCACAGATCAACTTCTGGTGTATTGTCTCCTTTTCTATCGCCACCATTTGCAAATATATCTGGCTTTACTTTCTCAAGTGTTTTACAAACTGTGCCATCTTCATCCCAAGCTTCAAGTACGTCTATCACGCCCTTAAACGCATAAAGCACTTCTTGCCTTTCTTCAAAAGGCATGAATATGTAACCTTTCTTTCTCTTAAGCCACGCATCTGAATTTGTAATTATAATGACGTCTCCTAATCTTGCAGCTTCTTGAATCATTTTTACATGACCAACATGAACAGGATCAAAGCCGCCAGAAACAGCAACAACTTTTCTTTTCTTTTTTTTCATTCGATTAGCTCCTTTATGTCTGAATGACCTATAGTAATAACCTTATTCAGTATCATAACTTTATACAACTTATCGTATATAATATTTCTATTAATTTCAGGAGAATCCCACCCAGGTAAAGTATTTAATTTATCAGATACTAAAATACCGATTGTTAATTTACTAGCTGGGCTTAGATTATACTTTTTTAAAACATTTGCATCAACTATAACTAAGTCGCCTTCTTTAAGAAAATGCAAGTGTTTATTAAACGTATCCCAAGTACTACTATCCGACACCTTCAAATGAACCGGTTGCGTTAATACTACCTGTAAGAATTGGGAATGCTTTTGCTGGAATTGTTGTAAGCCCAGCAATCAATGAAAAGCTAGTTGCTTGTGCAGCACCAGGAGTATTGCTTTTTGTTGCATTTGATAAGAAATAAACTTCTTTACATCGTAAATCAAATGTTTGTATTGACTGTGCAGATGCTGCATTTTCACCGCCCGAGCCTGTTGGGATTAAAAAGAAGTTTGACCCTCCTGATGTTTTATCTGCGTTATCAGAAGCTAGTCTTTCACCTTGCTTTACAACACCATTTTGAGAAAAACCTACTCTTAATTCATTTATTCCAGTATTTCTTATAGTTAAAAACTTTGTAACATAAGGAAAAGAAACCTTTATAGGTAAAGATACACTGTTGCCGTCAGGGCCAGAAACTTCACTGGCTGCAGAGCTAGTAACAAAAGGTATACCTGACATTTGATATGAAGGTACGTGGTTTGGTCCTGCTGTTTGCCATTTATTGCTCATCTTAATTCTCCGTTTACATATAAATATATAGCTATCTTCATACTTTCAGCTATTTTTAGATTACGTGTTATACCTTTATGTTACTTATATGCCATTCTTCTGTATGACCGCCTTTTAATACAAAATAATAGTCGTTATGTGTTATTGACTTTTTTAGAACTAGACCTACGCTTTTGTCTTGTTTGTGTTTTACTAGACGCCCTAGTAGATTTTTTTCTCTGTTTTGGCTTTTCAATTTTTACTTCCTTAGGCTTTTCTTCTTTTTTAACAAGAAGATCATATTCTACCTTTGTTATCGGTATAATGTCAACATTCTTGCAATGCTCGCATAGTTGTTCATAGTTTTCTATTTGATTCTTTAAGAAAAAAGCTTCCATATCAATTTTGTTTCTTTTTAAAATATATTTTAAATTAATGCTCATTATTTGGATTCACCATGTGTAAATTATATGATAACATTACTGTATTTAATATATTTTTAAAACACTCTTTTGTACTTTCTCCAAAATGTTCTTCTATTGTCTTAAGTATTTCATTTGGATGAATTATGATATCGGCATTAAATGCTGTATCAACATACTCATAGAGAGCTTCAAGTTGAGTTTCATCCCAACCTAAGCTCTCTAAAAGTTGTGTTTGATATATTAAATTTTTAAATTCTTCAGATCCCTGTATATCTTTTTTCACTCATGTACTCCCTAACAGCTTCTTGAAATCTTGGATCAATAGCTATTCTTTTTAATTCTTTTTCATTTAGACTTAAATTATATAGTTTTGTTACTTCATGTGCAATCTTTATTAATGATGAAACAAAAACATTTCTTGCAGTTGAATGATTCATTTTATAGCCGCTATCGACCATAACGCTTGATATCTCATGATATGTTTTACCTCCAAGTGACTTTGAAGTTGCATATCCGTTTTCAGACTTAAAACCTTTTGGCATTGACATAATCTATTCCTATCCTTTAATTATTGTTGTACGTTATAAATGTTAGTATCGTCCTCTGAAATATCATCAATTCCAAATCGTAATCGAAGCACCATTTCTTCTCTTTTGCTTAAAGAACCTAAAGATTTGACAATTAGTTTTCTTATTGCTTTATTGTCTATAATCTTATCAATATCTTCTGCATTTTTATCTGGAATAATCTCTGCGTAAGTTCTATTGCCTTCCTTGCCAATAGGCTCATCAATTCTTCCTACGTTTTTAGCTTTCAAAGATTCTATTGCTTGTTTAACTGCTGAAATAGGCATATTAAGAATATCAGCAACTTCTTCATTTGTAGGATCTTGCTGGAATTCTTCATTATATTCTTTTACAACCTGGTATATTTTTCTAGCATTTGACAATGTATGCGCTGGTATTTTCAATATTGAACTTGAATTTGTCAAGTGTCTAATTACTGACTGCTTTATCCACCAACATGCATATGTTGAAAACTTAAAGCCTTTTCGCCAGTCAAACTTTTCAACAGCCTTAATTAATCCAATATTAGATTCTTGAATTAAGTCTTCAAGATTTGATCCATATTGTGCATATTTTCTTGCAATTGATACTGCTAATCTTAGATTAGATGATATCATTTTTTCTCTAGCTTCAGAATCACCCTGTTCGATTCTTTTTGCTAAATATACTTCTTCATCTCTTGTTAAAAGAGGATGTGCACCCACATCTTTAAAGTAAACTTCAAGATTTGATTTCATTTTTTCTCCGTATGTAATGTTTAATGTTTAATGTTTAGTATTTATATTATAATCTGTTTTTAATTAAGTTACACGACTTCCTCTAATTTCTAATTCTCTAAGAATATAACAAAAGTATATTTCCAATTCCCTTGTATCTTTTTTTATTCTATTGTTTTTATTGATTTCTGATCTCACAGACATACAAATTTGCTTAAGTTCAGAATCATTTAATTTTGTCAAATCTTCAGAGCTATAAATTTTCATTTGCCTTCCAATAAAATACTTTAATGTTATTTATATTATAAACACGATATCAGAAGTTTACACCCTTAAAATATAATTTTTTGACCTTTTAATGTAATTATTTTTTTATTATAAGATTCAACAACGATTGTTTTGACACCTGGCAGTCTTTTAATCATTGTGCATATTGATCTTAAACCGCCGTATATTTCACTTGTCCTTGGAAGGTATTTAACGCTTACTTTTAACATTGAATCGCCGTCCATGTATCTCTCAACTTTTTCTTTTTGTCCTACAACAGCAACGCTAGGTAAAACACGAATTCGTGTCATCAAATCAGGAACGTGTGTTTCTGTTTCTAGTTTTAAATCTAATACTGCTGTTGCAATTTGTTTTTTTAACTTATAAATAGATTCTAAAACTAACTTAATTTCATTATTTGTAACGTTTTTCATATTACTCTCTTTATATTTAAATATAAATATATTGATGAGTTAATTTTTACTTATTTCAATCATTGAAGCACCTGCTGACAAAAGCATACTTGATGCTGATGCTGCATTTTCAATTGCACATCTAACAACTTTTTTAGGATCAACAATGCCCAATTCAAACATATTACCTGTTTTATTTTCTCTAGAATCATAACCTGTATCTGGTTTTGAATTTAATACAGTATCAAGTAAAAGCTCTGGGCTTTTTCCTCCATTTAAAACTATCTGATTAAAAGGTGATACGCACGCTTTTGATATAATTCTTATACCTGCAGAAACATCAGAGTCATATGATTCTAATAGTTTTTCTAAATCCTTGGAAATTTTTGCCAATGCAACACCTCCGCCAGGTAGTATACCTTCTTGAATTGCAGCTTTTGTAGCATTAAGCGCATCATCAACTCTATCGTATCGTTCTATTAGCTCAGACTCTGTTGCTGCACCCACTCTAAGAATTGCAATACCGCCTGAAAGCTGGTTCATTCTATAAGTTAATAATTCTTTTTCATTTGGTGACAATCCTGGACTTTTTAAGAATTCTTTGATTATATTAATTCTTTCATCAGGCGCTTTCTTTTCATCAATTTTTGAATCATTTATAAACAGTGTAGATGACTTACCAATCATTGCATTTTTACAAGTTCCAAACATTTCTATGTCATATGACTGCATATCAAACGAATTTGTAATTACTTTTCCACCAACGACTGCTTGTAAATCGTTTAGTAAATCATGCCTAGCATCTCCAAAACCTGGTGACTTTATTGCACAAACCTGCAAAGATCCTTTTACCCTGTTTAAAACTAAACCTTGCATAGCATCACCGTCAATATCGTTGCCAACTACTAAAATAGGCCTACTAGACTCGAGTGCAATTTCCAAAGGTTTCATAAGTTCATGAATAGAATTAAAACTTCTATCTGCAAGCAAGATTAAAGGATTTTTAAAATTACAAGTCATTTTATTTTTATCTGTTACAAAATACGGAGACAGAAACCCACGATCAACTTGATAGCCTTCAACAATAGTTAAACTACTTTTAAAACCTTTTGCTTCTTCAACTATAATATTTCCATCGACGCCGGCGGTATCAATTGCATCAACAATAAGTTTTGCAATATCGTTTTCGCCATTTGCTGAAATTAATGCAACTTTCATTAAATCATTACTACTTTTAACTTTGCGAGCTGAATTATTAATTTTATCAATTACAGTAGAAACTGCAATATTAATTCCTTTTTTTATGCCTACAATGTCAAATCCAGCAGCAATCATCTTTAGACCTTCAGTATAAATTGATTGTGCCAAAACTGTTGCTGTGGTTGTTCCATCGCCTGCCTCGTCTGCTGTTCTAGCAGCCGCTTCTTTAATAATTTGTGCTGCTAAGTTTTCAACCTCATCTTGAAGATTAATTGCATTTGCAACTGTAACTCCATCTTTTGTAACAATTGGATGATTACCAGGTCTTTGAATTAATACTAGTTTTCCTTTTGGTCCCATTGTAGTTTTAACAGTGTTTGCTAACTTGTCTATGCCGCGCTTAAGCTTACTAGTAAGTTCATCACCATCTACTATTATTCTTTTTGTCAATGACATTTTTAACCTTTTAATATTTGCCGTGAAGACTCTTTAATATTAGTATTAATTGCCTCAAGAAGCGAATGATCACCATTGACAATTCTTCGCTCTTTTGATACAACATTTTCAACTACGTATAAATCGCCCTCCTTTAAGATAATTTCATCATTTTTTATTTTACCCATGCTTCTGAGTTTTTGTTGAACTGAATCTTCTAAATACATTTTATAACCTCTCAAATGTTTTTATATACTTTTTCCATGTTTCTTCTTTTAACATCGTTGTGAATTCTAAATCAGAAAATATATTTTTTAAACTATTAAAGTCACTTTTTCCTGAATATTTTTCTAAAGAGGAAAGATCGTTTGAAAAATCAACCAACCTTATAAGATTAATGTTTTTTTCAAATATTTCTCTTTTTTTATTATCAGAAAGAAATTCAACTAATTTTTCAGAATTTAAAGCTAATTTTTCTGCTGTTTTGTCACCAACGCCTCTGATACCGTTAATATTGTCTGTCTTGTCGCCTCTTAGCGCCTTCCATGTAACATAATCATACTGAGGTTTATCAATAAAGCATTTTTTGATTGGATGGTATAGTTTTATATTATAATCTTTAAAAGCTAGCATTTGAATAAAGTCACTATCAGATGATACTATTGTACAGTTATCACCTTTTCTTGCATGAAGAACTGATAGTGTTGCAATTGTATCGTCACATTCTAAATCTGGATGTTTGACAATGTCAAAAGGAAAACAAGATTTAACAATATTAATAATTGATGCTTTTTGTCTATGAAAATTATCTCCCTTGCTCTTTCTATTTGACTTATATAATCCCTCACTTAGCTCTGTTCTAAATTTTGGATTACCCTCAAGAACAAAATAAACCTTGTCAGGATTATGTTTTTCTATAATAGGGCGTATTCCTCTAAAAAAATTATAAACAACATAGTTATCACCCTTGCTAAAACCTGATAACGCACGATAAATAAGATTATATGCATCTAAAAACAGAACTTTCATTTTGCACTCACATTAGTTAGTTTATCTAAATCATTTGTAGAGACATTAGCCAATTGGCCTCCGCCTAGATCAATCTTTATTATACTTTGTTCTTTATTTTTTTGCACGCTTTCAACATTGTTAGCAATGCTGTTAATAGTTTCTTCTACTTCCTCTACTTCCTCTACTTCTTCTACTTGAAATGCAATAGTAGCAATTTTTCTAGCGTTTGATATCATTTTATCTATTGCTGCTGAAGCATTTTTTATCATAAAGTTTCTAACATCACTGTAAGAATTGAATATTCTTCCATTTACTTCATTAATATCGACTTTTGTCTTTTTTTGATCTGGCATTAAAACAGTATAAGTTTTTTCCTTTCCTGCCAATGTTGTTCTTATAACTTCTTCAACAATTTGTATTGGCATGACTTTAGTTGTTTTTTCACCAATTAAAAAAAGAACTTGCCCAACCTTGTATTCTTTCATTGATTCCTCCAATAGGCCTAATCAATTGTAATACAAAATGAGCAAATTTTTAAAATTATTTATTTTTTTATTTTTTTATTATTCCCAAGGATTTTTAAAGCCAATACCTGGAATATATGAACCTTGTGCAGTATAGCCGTTTCTACTTCTTCTTGGCTTTCTTTTTCCGTAAAGCCATTGTGAATTATAGTTATAGTCATGCATTACATTTGCAACTTCTTCTTCAATGATTCTTTGTAATTTTGCATTTTCAGAAAGTTGTCTGCGCCTGTGCTTTCTAGACTCATTTACAATTCTCTTGGCCCTTCTGAGTTCTTGAACAAGCATTGCTTCGTCAACCTCGAGCTCGTCTTCGCCTTCGGCCATTTCGTCATCCATGACGACTTCTTCATCAAGAGGTAAATCATCCATTTCTGAATCATCAACAAAGTCATCATCTTGTTCATTTAATTGTCCTCTGCCAAATCGAAACTCAGCTTCATCTCTATAGCTAGGATCATCCCTAAAAGAACTATTAGATCCCTCTCTAAGCAAACCATTAGATCTTCTAGACTGGCTAGTACCAACCCCTGCTAATTTACACATTCTATTGATATTAATTTTCATATTAATAAACCTCCACTCAACTAATTATGATGATTCAGGTGTTTTTTCCTTTAAATTTTGTCTAATATTCTCAGTAATCTTTTGACCTGCTGATGTTGCTTCTGTCATTGAGCTAAGTCCCAATACAGATCTTACTTTGTCATATTCTAAAAGTGATAGCTTTGATTTTAGTATAGCCATGTCAGCGTACTGATGCAAATCCATTTCTTGAATTGGTAACATTTCGCCTTCAGGGCCAGGTTCAAACTCACCTGTGTCTCTTGTTTCAAAAACATATAAAAGAGAAGGCATACTTTGATCTTTTGGAACCATAATAAAAGGTATTTTTGAACTAAGACCATCTTCTTGTTCTTCATACATTATTTCTGGATACCAGCTTTGAGCATTATGTGTTGTCATAATAAAATATCTCCTATTTTTAATACATTAGTATAATACACAAATTAATTTTATTTTAAATTACAACAGTAAAATTAGTTACTAATATTAAATACCGATTAGTTTACCTGTGGGGGATTTTATTGCGCTAATAATAGCTCCCCCATCTGGGGTACTTCTAGCATATATCTTTTCAAGATAATATTTTGCATTTTTAACCCTTGCAACAAAATTCTGAATTATTTCCATATTAACTTCAACCAGTGTTATTGCATCTAAACCATCGAGTATGGAATTTACTTGTCCAATTTCAACTTTGCATAACCTTATTGCATTATTTGCTGTGTTTGTTGTTGTATTTTTAAATGCTATTTTTAAAAATTCATTTTGAAAAAATGTGCTTCTTGACATTAAGCTATTATTTCCCTTTGCATACGCTAGTTTTGTTTCTTTTTCATAAAGATCAGTAACATCTTTTTGCGTATCACTTCCTTGCAAAGTCTGACATGTTAATTGAAAAAGCATGAGTACGTCACTGTGTTTATCTGCTACATTTAATCTTGCATATGGCACATATTCATGTTTCGATACTTTCTTATAACATGAATCGATAATTTTTGTTAAATCTACTGACTGTTGCGGATCTGCAAGTCCTGTTTTTTCCTTTTGGGCTTTTTCTGCATCTTCTATTGTATCTGCGTCACCAAAAATAACAGCCCAAATAGCCATATTTTTCTTAAACCACGTTGCAGTAGTTGCCAATTGATTGCAAAAGAATTTTGCAAAAGGGCCCGGAAAAAATAGATCTATTGCTTTTGATATTGTTTTTCTTACAATATTACCAAGCATAGGAGATATTCTATTTATATTCATTTTTTTAGTTTTTGCAACCTGTATTTTTGATAATAAGACATCTTGACTGGCCATATCGTCAAGAATTCCTTTTTCACGAATTTCAAATCCAGCAGGTGATAAAAGTTGATCTCCAAAAAATATTGCCAAAAAATCATCAGGAAGTGTAGCTTCTGTTATGTTACATTTTTGTCTTTCCATTTCCCACTTCATCATGCTTTTTGCAGGATTAGCATAATCAACTGCTATAGCCTCAGATAAAAGATCAGACTTTTTGAGCGCATTTTCAAAAATGGCCTTTCTAATATTCTTTCTAATCTTTACTGACATTTTTTAACCTCTTAACATCATTTTTCTAATTTTTTTTCTCATCAATGACGTAGTTTTTGATTCACTAACTTGAATCGGCGGGGATATTTCTTCTTCCTCTTCATCTTCTTCTTCTTCTTCTACTTCTAAATCTTCCTCTTCGTCGCCAAGATCGATGTCTTCTTCCTCTTCATCTTCACCAACATCAATATCATCATCACCAGACGATATTGAAAACTCGTATGGATCATCGCTTGGTTCTGCAGCCTCAGCACCCTTTAATGAACCGGACAAGATCTTAGAAAGTTCTTTTAAAAATAAAAGTAAAATTTTTCTTTCATTATCGTCAAGCTTGTCATAATAAGCAGAAGCTTGTTGTTTGATTGATGCATCTTTTAATGACCTACCTGCACGAAGAGCATTAATTGCTGTTATAACAGAATCAAACGAAACACCAAAAGCTTCTGATGCATCTTCATGTTCTTCTTCCTCTTCTTCCTCTTCTACTTCTTCCTCTTCTACTTCTTCCTCTTCTACTTCTTCCTCTTCTTCCTCTTCCTCTTCTTCTACTTCTTCGTCTTCTTCGTCTTCTTGCTCACTTAAAGAACCATAAAGCTTTTGATCCATTTTATATTTTGATTTATATTCTTCTTCATATGGGTCTATTGTTTCATACAAGCTTTTTCTTGATAAGCTGACAGATTCTTCAGATATCATTTTTAATATTTTAAGTAATTCTTTTTCGCTTCTGGCATTGATCATTATATTCTCCAAAAAATTAATCTTTATCTATAATTATCGTAATGGTATAGTTATATCCCGACAAAGATTTTTGTATTTTTTTTATTCTAATGTTATGATTTTTTGATATTAAAAACGAAGGATAGTTAGTATTCTCAAGATTGTCATTTGTTTTTATACTTAAGATATCCCAATTTTCTACTCTTAAAGCAAGATTAATTAAATTTGAAGGTGTTATTAATTTTAAAATTACTTTTGTTTTTTTAAATTCTAATTTTTCAACATCTAAATAAATATTTTTTTTATCTATTTTAATATCTGCATAAATACATGGCAAGCTAATCTTTTCTTTAGATTGATTGTCAATTAAATCATCCTTAGTAACTGTATTTTTTAATACATCACTTACATAAAAAGTCATTTTATACTCTATTTATGTAAACTATATCACCATATACTTCATCAATAAATCCAGTCAATTCTAAATCAAGTTCTGTTATATCATTTAAATCATGCGTGTATGTTTCAATAATAACTTTCAAATCTTCAATTATAATTTTAGGGCTATGATTAAGTTTACCACTATGCAATATTACTTCATTTAAAAAATAAACTAAATGTTTTTCAGTTTTAAAATTAAATATCTTTGAAAGATAAGAAGCATTATAATCATCAATTCTTTCCCAAGAAGATTCTTTTGGTTGTATTGGAACATCCTCTACGTTACTTGTCCCAATCATTCCCATATTGTTTCTTTTAAATGCAGAACCTGGATCAAACGGACCGCTATCTTGATTAGCATTGATACTGTTTTTAATAGCTATTTCTAAAAGTCTACTCATTAATCACCGCTTATAGTCTCATATTGACTTAAATTTTTAAATGCAATTTGATGTGCTAAATCTTCTATGTACATATTAACTGCTTTATCTAGATACTTTTTCATCTCATTTGGTTTTTTAACAAGCTTTTCAGTAGTTTTTAATGCGGCTTGTAAAAATTCACCAGCAAACTTATCCTCTGCTGTATTAAATTTTGAAAATTCTGTTTCTATTGTATCGTCAAACCAGTCGTTTGATGCGCTAATTAGTACTTCAAACAATTCAAAATCAATGCCTGCATTTAGTAGATTTTTTGCCGCTTTTGTCATTGACTCGTAATTTGGTATCTCTTTTTTTCCTGTAAAATACTCTGCCAGGCTTTTTGCCTTTTTTAAATCAACTTGTGCTTTATCTTGAATTAGGCCGGCAACAAAATCTGTCCATTGCCTGTCTATCAAATTCATAATAGGTTTGTATATTTCACCATTTACAGTTCTCATAATATACCCGCCTACTGAATATAACAAATCTTGTCCTTCAACTGTGCCTTCTTCATTTGGTCTTAAGTAGCGACCATCTTGCATCAAATCGTCTATTTGTTTAATCTGAGGTAAAGCATGTTTCATAATTAATAGTTTTTGTTGATCTTGCTCACCTAAACCAGGATTTCCATTAAATTCGTTTATTTTTAATTCAATAGCTTCTACAATGTATGGAATAATTGCTTCTAGCGTCTGATTATAAAGCTTGGAAAATGCAGACTTTCCTGTATCTTTTCCTACACCTAGCGCTTTTATTTTTCTCATAGCATGTTTTAGATACCACTGTCTAAGACCAGAAGCACTTGAGAAACCAAAGAAGGGTGCAAGATTATCAAAATTTGTTGTATTGCTTAATTTTGCAATTTTCTTAGCAAATGCCGCGGCAGCTGCGTCTTCATCACTTATAGCATTACCAACTTTGGAGTCTTCTTTGTCTTGTGCTTTTCTTGCTCTTTTTTCTTCCTGGAAAGCTAGCGCGCCATCAATTTTTACTTGAACAAAGGTGCTAATTTCATTTTTAACATGCTCTACTGGGTACTGATGGATGTGCTTTCCAATCTTAAATATATAATTTTCGCCGGACATTCTTTTCTGAATCTTAGCTAGCATGTCTTCAATTATCGGTTCAACTAAATCCTGCGATGCTCTATTCATAAAGTCTGATCTATCTCCAGACAACTGTGTAAAATCATAAGGTGGGTGTTTTACAACAATTGAAAACAACTTTTCAATTTCACCAATTTTTCCTTCTCGGCCAACAAGATATTCATCTGCTGGAATATCTTGATATGAGTCACGTTCTTGATCGTATTTTTTTGTTAAAAGTCTTGAAAGGAATGGAATTGCACGCTCGCGAGGTAATTTCATTTCAGAAGCAGCTGAATCTAAGAGGTTGTTATAATCAGAACCCTCAGGTAGATCTGCATAGTTTCTAATAAATTTTTCAATTTCACTTTGAACTTTTTTACTGTCAAAAACATAAGCTCCGCCTTTTTTCTTTGTTAAATTAAGATGCGTAAAAACAAAATCATTTGTTATACCATACTTTTTTGTTGCTTGATTAATCCTATCAAGTGATAATCCCATACGTTGAGCTTCCTGCCCTTGCTCTGTAAAATGAGACTCAAAATACTCACGTTCTACCCTTCTAGATATGTCAAATAAAAGATCATGGGTTTGTGCAATAAAGTCTATAACAGGATCTTCATGCAGCGCTTTTTTTAAAATTGGCTCTTTTGCCATTGGAACATCTAATCGTAAAGAATCTTGCTTTTTTTTATCTGCGCCTATTGGGTGTTGAGGCTGGGGGGCGTCAGGTTTCATTGGAATTGTTCCGGAACCTGTTTTTTGTGTACTCGCGCCGCCAAAGTCGTCTATGACATTTGATTCTTGATCTTGCGTACCACCTATCATTTTATCTTCTATCATTGTTAATAAATCAAATGGATCAAAATCCTCAAACTCAGTATAGTTTTGTATTAAATTATATACAACTTCTTCTCTATCTTCGCCTGATTGAATTTTATTTATTGCACTTTGAATTAACTTATCTGAAAAAGTTTCTGACTCATTTAATAGATTGATTCCTTCGCTAAGCATATCTTCTTGATTATTGTCTAAACTGTCGTCTAATAGTTTATGTATTTTCCTATAAAAATATTCAATTTGATTAATGGGTACTTCTCTAGAAATAACATTTAATGCAGATGCTAACTCTTGTGTTGATGCAGGTACATAGTCCGGGTCTTCAACAGGAGGTGCTTCAACTGAAATAATCGGTATATGCGGTGAAGGTGATATTGGAACATTCGTTTCTTCATCTTCATCCCAAAAACCAAATCGATCTTCATCTTTATTTAAAGGTGAAATAAAATTACCAGTTGGGTTATCATTTGTTCTATTTTCATTCATATATCGTTTTAATAAATTAAACAATACGCTTTTTTTAACTTTTACTTTCATTTAACTGATCCTTTACAAACTAATTATTATCTGTAAAAAGATTATTCTTAGTTGTGATTAACTGAATAAAATATTGCAATAGAAGTTGCTGATCCAAGTATAAATGCACCATACGCACCCCAAGTTTTTAATATATCTTTTTTTGCAGCTTTTTTTAACTCTTCATCCCTAACTGATATCATTGATTTATACATTTCGATTTCTGATTTTGTTTTTGATTCTAGAATATCATATTTTAAATTTAAATCAATTTTTGTTTTTTCTAACAAATAATCAGATTGAACTTTAAGTTTTTCATTTTCTGCTTTATGATTTGCCAATATTTTTGCAATTGCTTCGCTTGTAAATAGCTTGCCATCAAATGGAACAACTTCACCTGACTTCACATCTATATAATCACTAGTACTGGAATCATTTGCATATGAAAGATTAATTAGAGAAAATATTAAGATAAACAAAGTTACTCTCCTTTCTTAAGGCCATGCTTGTCTTTAAGAATTTTATCAAGCTTTTTTTCGTTGTTACTTAAATTTTCAATATTATCTTTTCTTCTCTTTTCAATATCGCTAATTTCTTTTTCTTTGTTTTCAAGCAGATCGTCTCTTTTTTTTATATGATCACTATGAAGATCTTTAATATCTTCTAGTTGATTTTTTAGGGATTTTTCTTTTGCTTCACCATCAGCCCTTATAATTTTAGAAGAATCACCCCGCCTACCAATCAAATAACCTATAAGTACAAGTGCTAAAGCAACTAGTGCTTTCCAGTATTTAATACAAAAATCTTTTACTTTTTTGTAAGTCTTACAAATCCACAACATTCTTAAGATCCATGGCGCCAGGCTTTAGCTGCATCAATTACTGACTGACCCCCAATATACATCATCGCAATCATCCCCCATGTTTCAGGGTCAAGGCCGGCCCAGGCAAGAAGCCCTGTTGCTGTTAAGAAAACCAATAGTTTTCTAGATACAATTTTTTCTTGAACAGCATCTAGAACGCCTTTCTTTTTATCATTTAAATAAAGAGACTTTTCAATTTTTTCTTTTGCTTCTTTTATTTCTTCTTTTATTTCTTCTTTTATTTCTACTTCCATTTTACTTCTCCTTTAAGGGATCTTCATCCTCTAATAAGCTAAATATTGATTCAACGTCAGACTTAGAAAACTTTTTTTCTGCCTTATTCTTTTTATTTTCAGCAACTTCATCTAATAATTTTAAAATATGTGGGTTTTGCGAAAGTATTCTTTGAACAAATTCTTCTACAACTTCTTGCATTGATAGGCCTCTTTCGAAGCATGCAATCCTAAATGATCCATGTGCATCTTTTGAAAGATTAAAATGAACAGATTTTTTTGTAAAAAAATCATGTTTTGACAAATTAAGCTCCTCCGCCGCCTGTCATTCCAGATCCGGCTGGGTTTGCCCCAATAGCAAAATTATCATCTTCTGCATATTTTACATTTCCGAACTCTTTTGCTGATATTCCATGCTCTTCACTAAGAATATTTAAATACTTATTGACAAATTCGTCACCGTAATTTTCATCAAGAAAGTTCTTTGCTCTATTTACTATTGCTTCCTCTATATTTAGAAGATTTTTGTAATTCATTATTAAACGAACAACTCGATTTGCAAATGCATCAACATCTAAAGGTGGAATATTTTGATTTTTTGCAGGATCTGACACAGTCATGTCTTCACTTCCTGCTGGTGAGTCACCGCCACCTGTATCTTCATCCCCGCCTTCATCTTCATCCCCGCCTTCATCTTCAAACTCTTCATCTTCAAACTCTTCATCTTGCTCAAAAAGAAAGCGCAAATTTAATCTATTTAATGATTCGTTTAACGATGACTTATCTTCTTCCCTAATAGAAGAATTTTCGTATCTAAGCAGCAAAGAATCTATTTGATCATCAACAGAATCATTAGAAGGTCGGGCTTTTACACTAGGCTCTTTGATAGATACAGGATCTTCAGGCGCAGATTTTTTTTCTTTTTCTTGTTCAAATAATAAGCCATATATGTTTGTATTTCTCATTATAACCCCCTAATAACTTGTAAAATTTTATCAGCCTTTTGAAATCTATTTTCAATAATGCTCCATTTTAATTCACGCATCATTGCAGTCAAGTATTTTTGTGAATTTTTTAAATAGTCTTTATAGAATGAATGTTGCCACATATCAACGACTATAACAGGATACATTCCCGCGGGAACGTTTTTAGAATGAAGATCAATAAAACAATTCATATAAGTTTGTGTAAACAAATTAAGATAAGTAATGGCCCAACCATTTCTTGAACTATTTGCACATGCTATAAAATCTCTTTGCCAATCATCAAAAGTACCAAAGTCTCTACTTAATCTCATATATGATAAAGAATCCATCGTTATGTTGGAATTTGCACCACCTATATTTGCGAAAAACAATTCATGTAAATATGCGCCATTCATATTAAAAGTTTCATCTAACTTTATTGATCTATAGTCAGAATGATTAGAATTTGCATCTGCCTTATCTGCTGTAGATAATTTAGCATTCGCAAGATTAAAATTTTCAACATAATCTTTGTATAGCTCAACATGATTTGCCTTATTATCAGCACTTAACGCATCTGTAACAATATTAAATTGTTTAGGCTGTGCTACCAAAGCTTCGTTAATTTTTTCTTTCTTTAAATCTAATGTTTCTTTAATTACATTTTTAATATTTTTATTTATCAAATATTTCATTACTATCTCATACCGGTTCGTATTTATCAAAATCTTTTGGATGAATTCTCATGTAAGTTTTTTTATTATTTTTATCCGGACCGTAATATCGATAACATACAACTACAGGCTTTCCATCTCTTCCTAATCTAACTTTTTTAACTGTATACTCTATTTTCGTGCCTTTATTTCTTATAACAAGCTGGTCTGCAACATAATCTATAGCATCTTTATTTTTTTTACCACCTAGTGCTACAAGACTTTCTATATAAATATTTTTAGACAAAATAATACCTCACATAACAAATAATTATTCACCTTTAAAGGCTTTTACAGATATACCTGCTTCTTTAAGAATATCTATTCCATTTGATGCTGAATATTCTTTTGCGTATACTACTTCAGATATACCTGCATTAACTATTGCTTTGGCACATATTTTACATGGAGAGAGCGTAAGATACATTTTTTTCTTTTTGGGGTAGTTGTAATCGCACTTAATAAGCGCATTAATTTCAGCATGTATGAATCCACTACAACCTACATCCATTGACTCTCTTTGATTTGGGCCACCTTTTTGATCACCGTTATAACCAATTGACAATACTTGCGTATTTTCTTCATTTATAATTACGGCACCAACTTTATGCTTATTGTCTGGTGATCTTTTTGCTATATTATGCGCAAAGTCTATCCATATCTTATCCCATGTCGGTCTCTTCATTTTTTCTCTTCTTTCTATAGTCTGCAATAGCAGATTTAATTGCATCTTCTGCTAGAACAGAACAATGTATTTTGACAGGTGGCAAGTTTAATTCTTTTGCAATATCAATATTTTTAATTTTTTCTGCATCTTTAATTGACTTGCCTTTGACAAAGGTTGTTATTAATGAACTTGATGCGATTGCGCTACCGCAACCAAATGTTTTAAATTTAACATCTTCAATAATGCCGGAATCGTTTATCTTTATTTGTAATCTCATAACATCACCACATGCTGGAGCACCGACAAGACCTGTACCTACAGACGGATCATTTTTATCCATTGTGCCGACATTTCTTGGATTTTCAAAATGATCAATTACTGACTTACTGTATGGCATCTATTTTCCTTTATCAAATAAATCATCAACAATTGCATCTTCTGGTAAACGAAAACCTGCAGCTTTTTTGTGCCCACCGCCGCCGTACTTTTTAGAAATCTCAGAAACATCAACTGTGTCATGAAAAGATCTTAAACTTACTTTGATATCTTTGTCGTTATGATCATAAAACCATATCATTGCAAAGTCACAATCAGGAGCTAGTCTTGCACCAATTTCACTCATCCAGTGAGAACTATTAACAACCATCACATGCTTTCCATCAAGTTTTCTAGATGCTGCTTTGTCACAAACTTTTTTAACTACTGTTTTTGAATATGCAAGTATGAATGAACCTCTTTTGACTGCATCATCAAATACTGAATCATCTTCAAATTTTTCAAATTCTTCAAAATTAAAAGGAACCATGTCAAATGCAGCAGAAAACTCTTTTGAGTATGGTAACTCCCACTTCCAAAGATCTCTATCTTGTATATATTGAATAAATTTTGGTGATTCTTTCCCGGGATGAAACCATTCCCATGCTAATATTGCACCACTTTTTGTCATATCAAAATGAGTATTTGATATATCATGCAATTCTACCATTGCTGATTTATGATGATCAATGACAAGCAAACCTTTGGCATCTTTAATCATTTTCTTTACAGTTTTATTATCAAATGAGAAATCCAAAATAACAACATTCTTTCCTTTGACATTTGGCGGCTTAACACCGTGTTTGCAAGCATGATACTCAGCTCGATTTCCAAGTAATTTCCATGCTGAATACGCAGCACCGAAACCATCTGTACAATCAGCATGATAAATAACACAATTAACACTAGACGGTTCTAACATAATTTCTCCTAAAAATTAATATCAGAATGATGTTTTAAACAACGCGGTTCATAAAGATCAGCGCCGCCCACTCTTATTTGATCTGTATTGTCGTCTATAGAAAATTTTCTTAACGTATAGGACGCATCATGACCACAAGTTGTACATACAGCTTTGCATTTTTTTACATGCGTAGCATGACTTAAAAGCATTGATATATCTTTAAACGGCATTCTTGATGCTGATATATCAATTGATGATACTAAAACATTAATTTTATAACCATAAAATATATCAATTAAAGTCTGTGCTATGTTATCAATCATAAAAGCTTCATCTACTGCAATAACATCAATTTTATTTTTATTATTTTCTTTTTCAAATATTTCGATTATATCACGCCCGGTATTGATAACATGGCATGGTACATGAATATCATTATGTGTGACAATAAAGCCTTCCCCTGTGTATCTATTGTCCATTGCAGGCTTAAAGCATAAAATATTTTTTTTGGCTATTTTATACCTATCAATTTGTTGCAATAGTTTTGTTGACTTTCCACTAAACATGGGTCCAACATATAACTTTAATTTTTTTGTCATTAATACTAATCCTGTTAGGGCTTGATTTACTTATCTATTTGCCACCATTTCAATGTTCTTTCCATTCCTTCCCAAAACCCTACTAGTGGTTTATAGCCAAAATCTTTTTCTGCTTTTTTTATATCTGCGTTCGAATGCATTACATCACCTGTACGCCATGGAGCATGTTTAATTTTAAGACTAAATTTAGATTTAAGATAATTTAAAATTTCATTATTTGATACTCTTCCACCGCATGCTATGTTATAGCATTCACCGCCAAACTGCTTATCAGCCACCGCTGCAAGGATATTCGCGTTAACAACATTATCAATGTAACTCATGTCTCTTGACTGTGTACCATCACCGTCTGACCTGCATTCTAAATTATTTTTAATTGCATTGCACCAAGCTGAAACTGCAGTTGCATATGGACTATCGCCTAGCTGTCCTGGGCCAAAAACATTAAAATAACGCAAACAGATGATATCAATATTGTATAAACCGCAAGCAACTTTAGAAAAGTCTTCTATTGCAGATTTTTGCCAAGCATAGGGTGATTTAGGATTTTTTGGTTCAGTTTCTTTTGTTGGTAAATTATCTGAACCACCGTAAATAGACGATGATGATGCAAATATAATTTTTTTTACATTGTCAACGCATGCTTTGAATAGTTTAACTGTCTTTGAAATGTTTGTCTCTGTTGTTACCCATGGATTATCAACAGAATAACTTACCCTTGGTATTGCTGCCTGATGAAAAACTATGTCATATGACTTATCTTCAATATGTTTTAAGACACCTTCTGCGGCAAAATCATCTTGAATTACCAAAACTTGATCAGATTTTCTTTTTACATTATTATCTTTAAGTGTGTTACAATAATGATTTAAAAAGCTTGCATTGGGTAGTACTCTCATATTGACACCCTCTAAAAGTTCTAGTTTACCATTTAACATATTGTCAACTACGTCTACTAGCCACCCTTGCTTAACCAATTCTTTTGTTAAGTTTGACCCAATAAAGCCGCAGCCACCTGTTACTAATGCTCTTTTCATTTTATTCTCCTGTTGATCCAAAGCCACCTGCATTTCTATCTGAAGATGATAGTTCATCAACTTCTTCAAAATCAACTTGCGGATATGGTAAAATTATAATTTGACCTATTCTATCACCTGCATTATAACGATCAAAACCTCTATTGAACTTCATCATTATCTCACCCCTATAACCGCTATCAATAACGCCTACAGAGTTTGCCAATATTTGGCCAGTTTTGTATACAGAGCTTCTTGGAAATAATAAACCTACATAACCATAGGGAATTTCCATGCTTAGGCCTGTATGATATGTAATATGTGAATCTTCTTCTCGAACAATTATGGCTGTTAAATCCATTCCAGCATCTCCAGATTTCGCATAATTTGGTATCACAGCCATCGGATGCACTTTTTTAATCTTTACTTTCAATTTCTTCCTCTTTTGCTTCACTAATATTAACGGGTATATGCGCAGAGTTTACAGTAACATTTAACTTTACAGGCGTATTTTCTTTTAAAGACAATTTTTCCTTGACGCATTTGGAAAGATATTTTATAAAATTAAGATCATACTTTAAAATATCTCGAGTATTTGATGATCTTATAAAGAATTTACAATCTAAAACATTGTCTCTAAATAAAAAGTGTGCTAATGATATGCATGTGTTTGAAGTGTAAATAAACCTTCTAGACATTTTATCTTCTTTTCTACTGTACTCATTCAATCCATTGAATTCATTGTCAATAGTTTTAAGTAGCGATTCTTTTATTGTTTGATAGTACTTCTTTTCTGTTTCATAATTTAAATCTTCTAAGCTTATATCGTCAAATTCACCATACTCAAAACTAGTTAATGATAAACCCACAGATTCAAAATCTTTATTTGCCAAATTATGATAAAGAAACATCTTAGAGATATTAGCAAATGAATTGTTCTCAAATTTTACCATATCTGTTATCAAGTTATTTAAAATAAAATCATCAACTTCTTTTCTAATAACGTAAACATTGGGAAATGACTCAAATTCTTTTGCAGCTTCTAAAAAAACATTATATAATTTTTTAAGAGATATTAAGTTTTGAATTGAATCGCCTCTAACTTCAAATCTTTTTGCAATAATATCCCAATCTGGTAAAAGTAATATCATGAAATTATTCAAATTATATAACTCAGACTTAAGCGATTCAATATGTGTAAATTGTGACCTACCATAAAGCTTAGCGTATACAAGCATGGATAAAGAAGATCTATCTTGAATATTCCATCTATAGTCTGTTAAATTATGAATTTGCTGATATAATGTCGTCTTACCTGATAAATCAGGGCCCTCAAGTATTATTTGATTTATTGGATTCATGCTGCGTTTATATAATTTTTAAAACACAAAGCTGCAAATACACCACACAATGCAAAGAAAAATATATTTCCTGAAACTGCTGAGTGTATAGCAAAAAACATATTCAATAAAGCACAAAATAAACTAAGATATTTAGATCGTAATAATTGATCAATTTTATTATCCATGATAACCTCCTATATGAATATTAGATTAATTCTTTCTATTTTACAAAAACATTATTAAACTGCTGTGTACATCTAATAAAAGTTGTGCATTTACTAAGCTGTTTAAGTGTTGGTGCGCCGACATAGGTGCATGTAGATCTTAATCCGCCAAGAATATCTTTAACTGTTCCTTCAACTTTTCCTCTATATGGAACCTCAACTGTTCTTCCTTCTGATGATCTGTAATTTGCAACACCACCTGAGTGTTTATTCATTGCAGTATCTGAACTCATGCCATAAAATTTCACGTATTTTTTTATTTCGTAATAAGGTTTTATTGGTGCTTGATCAATCTCTTGAAAATCATACTCTTGAGTTCGAAACATCTTACTTATAATCTCGCCGCCGCCTTCATCATGACCAGAAAACATTCCACCAAGCATAACAAAATCTGCACCTGCTGCAAAAGCCTTTGCAACATCACCCGGGCATGTACAACCACCATCTGCAATAATATGGCCTCCCAAGCCGTGAGCTGCATCGGCACACTCGATAACTGCTGAAAGTTGCGGATAACCAATCCCAGTCTGAATTCTTGTTGTACACACGCTTCCCGGGCCAATACCTACCTTGACTACGTCAGCACCCGCAAGAATAAGCTCCTGTGTCATATCTGCAGTTACTACATTACCCGCAATAATGTTTATCTTTGGAAGATCTTTTCTAACCATTTTAACAAAATCAGTAAAATGCTCTGAATATCCATTCGCTATATCAATGCAAATCCATTTTAAATCATATTTTAAAATAATAGCTCGAGCTTTCATCCAAGCATCAAAATTTGTTCCAACACTAATTGCCGTATAGTCTCGAACAAATTTACTTAGATTATCCTCCCAGTCCCTTTCAACTTTTTGTTTAGTAATACATGTAAACATAGAATGATTAGTTAAGGCATCTGCCATTCTAAAAGTTCCAACGCCATCCATGTTCGATGCCATGATTGGTACGCCTCGCCAATCTTGCTTGCTGTTTCGAAACTTATATGTACGTATTAGATCAACTTGCTTTCGACTCTTAAGCGTACTTCTTTTTGGACGAATAAGCACATCTTTGTAATCTAATTTGATTTCTTGTTCAATTCTCATATTTATACCTTTTTAACTAATTTTCCATACCAGTTTTTTATAATTCCTCGAGGTGTCATTACAGTTATAATTTCATTATGTAATGAATTAATCTCATACTTAAGAACAATACCCATTTGATGTATATCTGCGCCGGAAACTTTTTTTACAAGATCACCTTCTTTAATTTTTTCTACACTTTTCACATTTAGTTTCAACTTCTTCAGTAGTAAATTTTTTATTACCACAGTATTCACAAATTCTTAAAGACATAGCTTCTGCCATGGCAACTATACCAAAAGTATAATCGTCGCCGCCATCGAAGTAAAAGCGTAATCCATCAAATTTTGATTTAACTTGGGAAGCTTCAAAAATTAATTTAACAGAATAGCTAGACGGGATCAACGTCTTTGGTCTAGCTTTAAATTGCTCATCTAACTTTTTATTTTTAAATTCTATATGCTGCGTAATTTTTGCGCACAAAATATCGATTAAATCATACCAGCCATCTTTGCATTGAATTCCTCTTGATATCGACATTTTATCATTATCTTTTTGTTTAAATATATTAGGATATTTTTTAAAAAGAACATCTTCAAGATCTTTTTTCACTAGTCACCTTCAATCACTTTCTTTATTTCTTCTCTAACCTTCTTAAGCTTTTTTAACGCTTCTTTTAATTCTGGATATATGTCATAAGAATTATCGTAAGTTATCCATGTTAAATCCCTAACCATTTTATCAATTTTTAACCAATCTTTTTGAATATCATTGCTCAATTATCACCTCAAACATGGTAAGAAATTCCTGTGGATAAGCAATTACTTTGCCCTTAGATAAAAAATAATATTTTCTATGCCACCGCTTTTTATCTTTTGATTTGCCAAAGTACATTAATAAATCATTATACTTGTTATTTTTAAATTTTACAAGTGAACCAGGTATCAATGGTTTGATTACTTTTCTACTTGACAAGTGGTCTTACCTTGGCAACTGAAGTACTAGCACCCCAGTTAGGATCATTATGCGCTTGTGTCAACCATATTGTAAAAGGTTGCATACTTTTTGGAACCTGACCCCAAACCCTAAGCCAGCCTGTATTACTTTCATTGTCTGTAATTTTAATCCGATAAAACGTCTTTTTATTCTTTGTTGTCTTCTTAATCATATCAACGACACAAAACCATGCAATTCCTTTCTCATTTGGTAGCATATTCAGAACAGATTTTACATTAGAACTTTTAATTTTCTCCATAATCTCTTCAGGAAATGCCAAATCATCTCGTGTAGCAGAACACATATCTTGATACATTTGTAATTTTTCAATACGGGTCCAGTCATCAATATTAAGCGTTTCTTTTATAAGCTGTGGTAAAAATTCTTTAGCATCGGTCTTTTTTGCCTGACGTAAAGTCATTCCAAACTTACTCTTTTTAAGTTTATCATAATTTTCTATAATGATATCATGAAGCTGTCTATGATGATCGATAGTACCGTTCCACAATTCTTCTAAACAATCTAAAGCTTCAACCTTGCATAATGCAGAAAATCCTGTCTTATTTAATTTTGAATGATACCACTTTCCTTCATCATTATGTAATAAGCCTTCAACTGTCTTATAAGGTCTATTTTCCATAATCTCTTTGACGGCATTTTTTCCAAGCCCTTTGATGGATGTTAGAGGCGGAATAAAAGATTTTTTCTGCTCAGACCATGACCAACATAGGCCTGACTCGTTAATATCAGGAGTGCCAACCTCGTAACCCATAGCTTTAATTTCAGAAATAGCTTTTGAAAGCGCCGCTGGGTTATTATTTTCAGACTCAAGAATTGTCCCAAGCCAATCAGTTTCATAATAAGTGTGAAGCCATGCTGCGTAATAAGAACCGATTGCATAAGCTACTGCATGAGACTTATTAAAACCATACACAGAGAAG
>Ga0209756_1000809_pt1 | contig 30399 bp, 14 predicted proteins | sample ETNvirenome_6_85_FD_184071 | JGI IMG/M metagenome (GOLD analysis project Ga0209756, IMG submission 184071) | Marine viral communities from the Pacific Ocean - ETNP_6_85 (SPAdes) (version 3) | ecosystem: Environmental > Aquatic > Marine > Oceanic | place: Pacific Ocean | collected 2013-06-19 | reverse complement strand
GTTATGAAAGTTCCGGAAAGCTTAATGTCAAGTGAATTGTCCGAATTTGCACAAAAAGACGTAAAATTCAGCAAAGCCGAAAAAGCTTATTATTGCAACACTCAAGCCTTAGAGCCGGGAAATTCCAATAATTTTTCTATTCCAATAGTTTCTCGCGAAATAGAACTTAAAGATAAGCTTATAAGCGAGATTGACTTCTCTAATGGTGATGATAGTTATGATTTGAGATGTTTGTTGGAGAAATTAGAGAAGTCAGTGGAATACCGACTTTTGTTTAAATATTTATGCCCAACGAGAGCCGTATCGTCGATGATGCTAGCATATTCAAACAACTTTTTTATAGAATCTATCGGCGTTAATGATGGATGGGCTGGTGAAGAAGGATCAAATTTAGGTAAAAAGAAGCCATTCGGCGGAGAATGGGATCACCTTGTTGGCGGTAACTTCCCGGATACAGCAAAAACCTGCAGAAAATACTTTTCGTCGTTTTACTATAGTACTAAATTTATTCATGACGAGAACTGGAATTTGCCGAAACTAGAACTGCCAGACTTCATGAAATTACTTTTTGGCTCTTTCTCACTGCCGGAGCTAAATCTATCCATAAAGTTACCAGAATTCGAATTTGATCACAAAATTATAACCAAAAATCCCCTAAACAAAAACGATGAAGTATGCGAAGAGCCAGTAGATAAATTTCTTAGTTGAGTAATTATTAAAGAGGTTTAGAAGATGATTCATGCACCAAAGTTCCCTTTAAGGTTTAAAGAAAAAAAAGTTTTTGAAAATGTTGACAGCACAAAAGAGCTAGTGATCTTTCATTTAACCAATTTGCTGTTAACCAATCCGGGTGAAAAAATAAGCGATCCCGAGTATGGCATCGGCTTAAGACGAATGCTTTTTGAAAACATGACAGAAGGTACTATTAATAATTGGAATCGCAAGATTACTGATTCTATCGATAAATATTTAACTTATATAGATTTAAATGATGTAGAAATAATTCCACTTTTTGAACAAAACAAGGTAAACATCAAAATAAGTTTTAAGCTTAAAAAAGATACAGAACAACAAGTTTTAGAAATTGAACTGAACATTGGAAACAGTGGCTCATCTGCACCAACTTACTAGAGGAAAAAATAGATGCCTAAAAAACCGTTAATTAAATATACCAGTCGCGACTTTGATACTATAAAAAGAGATCTGGTAGAGCATGCAAAAAGATATTATCCCAATTCTTATAATGATTTCACAGACTCATCGTTTGGTGGCATGGTCATGGATAGTGTTGCTTATGTTGGTGACATGCTATCTTTCTATTTGGATTTCCAAACAAATGAAAGTTTCCTAGAGACCAGTCTAGACTTCAACAATATAAGAAAACTCGCGTCGCAAATGGGGTATAATTTTTATGGAAACCCTTCTTCTCACGGCATCGCTACTTTTTATGTCTTGGTACCAGCATCCCTAACCGGTCTCGGGCCAGACACTAGATTTGTTCCCATAATAAAAAAAGGGTCCCAAGTGAAATCAGACATGGCGACATTTACATTGACAGAAGATGTTGATTTTAGTGATCCATCTGTTGAAGTCGTTGCTGCTAGATTTAACGAGAATACCGGTAAACCATCAGAATATGCTCTTAGGGCTTTTGGCCAAGTAAAGTCCGGTGTCGAATTTTACACAGAAATTGAGGTTGGAACTCAAGTAAAGTTTTTAAATGTAAGGGTCTCAACGGCAGCGGTTAATGAAATAATAAGTGTTTTTGACCTAGAAGGGCATGAATATTATCAAGTAGACAATCTGTCTCAAGAAGTAATCTATAAAGAACAAACAAATCCAAATGTAAAAGTAGACGGAGTCAGATCAATTTTAAAGCCATTCATTGCTTCTAGAAGGTTTGTTGTCGAACAGGATCAAAATGGAACGTATTTGCAATTTGGATACGGATCGGAAACGCAAATCGATCAATTTGGCTTAGCTGATCCCTCACAGGTTGTCCTAAAAATGACCGGCAAGAATTATATAACAGATGATGCTTTTGATCCAAATCAATTTCTGGGCACTGATAAGTTTGGAATTGCACCTGAAAATACCACTCTTAAAATAGTTTTTGGATCAAACGATTCTTCTAATGTAAATGTTCCAATCAATGGATTGATAAACATTACTAAATTAAAAATGGAATTCCCGGGAGACCTAAACACTCCTAATAGTGGAAAACAAACAACAGTTAAAGCCTCGGCCGAGGTTAGCAACGATGAAATCATCACAGTCGAAAGATCAACGCCAACAGTCGACGAGATAAAATATAGAGCTTATGCTGTTTATTCCGCCCAAAACAGAACTGTTACAAAGAATGATTACGAGGCGTATTGTTACCAGATGCCTAGAAAGTTTGGTAAATTATCTAGAATTAACGTAGTTAACGATCCCAGTGGCATCAATAAACGATTGGCAATGTATGTGATCTCTAAAGACAACAACGAAAATTTTATTGCAACAAATGGCACAACAAAACAAAACTTAAAAACATGGCTAAATAAGAACAAAATGATGTCTGATCAAATTGACATCTTTGATTCTAGAATTATAAACCTAGGTTTTAATTACAAATATACATCTGAATCTGGCTTTTCGAAAACTCAAGTCCAAGCAGGTGTTAATGAAGCAGTAAGAAAGTTGTTTGAGGAAAAATTATACATTGGAGAACCACTTTATCTAACAAAGATCTATCAAACAATCAACAGAGTTCAAGGTGTGGTCGATACAGTAAAAGTAAAAGCGCTTATTAAACAATCAGCTAATTACTCTAACTTGGGTTTAGAACTCGATGACATTCTTTCGAAAGACGGCACCTTTCTCAAATGCCCTAAAAATTGTGTATTTGAGATTAAATTCCCAAATCAAGACCTCAAAGGGACGATACTATAATGAGCATTTTAAGATATACAGCAAGTTTGGATAATACGATAACAAACGCGTTTGAAGAAAATTTAACAACCAGAGGTACTGGGTCAAACATGGGAGCTTCTGATGTTTTAGAAACTTTTTCAATTTATGGACAAGCATCTTCAACCTCATCTGAATTGTCTAGAATTTTGATAAAATTTCCAACAGCACAAATGATAGCAGACCGAGCATCAGGAATCCTGCCGGCTTCCGGAAGTGTAACATGGAAGCTTAAATTATATAATGCCCCACATTATAATAGTGCTCCGCGCTCATATACTCTACAAGTTTCAGCTGTCAATGGTTCATGGCAAGAAGGAACCGGCTTGGACATGGAAAGTTATTCTGACTTAACGAACGATGGAACAGGGTCGAATTGGATAAATGCAAATAGTAACTATACAAAAGCAACAGCAACAATTACTGCTGCCACTCCGGGATCTTTGAATGGTTCTGCTACATTTACTTTAACCAACGTCGCTGGAACAACTACAACATATAAGATAAACGGCGGGGGAGCTTATGGTACTCAAGCCGGCGGTGATGCCGGCGATACAATTGATATGTTTATCGGTGGAGCAGGCACGGTAGCCCATATCGCAGAAGCTGTGAGAAAAGTGATCAACGCCACCACATCAGGAGATATGACAGCCACAGATGATGGAACAGATGTAACTGTAACACAAGGAACAGCAGGGCTCGCCGGAAACACAACAAGTGTTGATAATGGTAGTGGTCTTGTTTCTGTTGGTAACTTTACAGGTGGAGATGGCAAATGGACAACAGCAGGTGGAGATTTCTATACAGATGCTAGCTCTTCGTTCACACAAACCTTTGATGCTGGTCTAGAGAATCTAGATATTGATGTGACAACATTGTTAGAACAATGGATAAACAGTACGGGCAACCAAGCGGTTTTGGGATCAAAAGATAACCATGGTTTCGGAATCAAATTATCAGACGCAAACGAAGCAGAGGCAAAGTCTTATTATACAAAAAAATTCTTCGGAAGAGGAACCGATTTTTTCTTCAAGCGTCCTGTGTTGGAGGCTCAATTCGAGGATGCAAAGAGAGATGATAGGGATAATTTCACAATAAAATCCTCACTCCTAACCACAGCAGACAATCTTAATACATTATTTTTCTACAACAAACACAGAGGACGTCTTGTTGATATCGCCGGAGATTCAGATAAGCGGCCATTTATAAGGTTTTATCACTCTTCTGGTTCGATACCAGAAGGGCCAGCCAAGGGTTTCTTGGATATTACGAGTTCAGTAGTAACTTCCCTCACAGCATCTAGAGAATCAACCGGTATTTATAAAACACAAGTGATGATCACTAGTTCAATAGTTTCTGATAATTACCCTTATTTGATGGATGTTTGGTCTTATGGAACGGAAGAGGTCCTAACAGGCTCTGTAATCATTCCAAAGACTTTTAAGCCGGAAACTTATGAAGATTCGACTGATTTTGTACTATCTATGACCAACCTTAAGACTGAGTATGGACCGAAAGATCATCCCAAGCTAAGACTTTACGCTAGAGAGAAAAATTGGTCTCCAAACATCTATACAACAGCTAAAAATAAACCAGAAAATAAACTAATTATATCGGGCTCCTATAGGGTCATCAGGGTTGTTGATAGTCTAACAGTTGTAGACTACGGAACCGGTTCAGTAAAATATACAGAGCTATCTTATGACCAAAACGGCAACTATTTTGAATTCAATATGGACATGCTTGAACCGGGATTCCAATACGGTTTTAAATTTTCAGTTTATGATGATTACACAAAAAGCTATTTAGAACAACCATATTTATTCAAATTTAGGATTTCATGATGAGTATAAAAGACTTATTTAATAATTACAAATCAAATCAATTTAAGCCAACAGAAACAGAGTTATCGTCTAGCAAATTAGTAGAATCAAATGAATTTGTGCAAAACAAATTCATCGAAAAATTTGAATATGAGCCTCCGATCGACTTTTCTGACGCATCCAACTTTGCAAAGTTTGGATCTGCGGAGCTTTATTACGAGTTTGCTTTTAAAAGAATTTACCAACAGTTTCCTTATGATGGAACCTTAGCAGAGCAACAAGAGTTTCATAATAACTCCACATTTTTAGATAAATACGTTTTCGAAAACGTCTACCCCAGAACAACAGGTCACATTAAGTTCTCCCCTGAAGGTTGGGGCACTCAAACAGCAGATGCAAGTGGATATGGGCTTTCTAATACTACGCAATACATTTCAGTTCTCGGAGGCCCACACACAGCATCGGGTGGGATGGAAGGTAAAGAATTGACAAATACCTTTGACAACTCAATGATTTATGACACCACCAAGAGGCGAGCAGGAAGTTTTGAGTGGACACCGTCATCCGGCTCAACAATAGAATTTTGGATGAAAAAAGCTGGATATCTGGGCCCAACAAAGACAGACAGGGAAGTAATTTTAGACATTTGGAATGGAGAACTCGCATCATCAGACAGTTATGGTCGAATAACTTTGGAACTCACCGGCACTGCTGGCCCGATACGTTTGACTATGATGTCCGGAGCAACAGGTTTCAACGATATCAACATTTGCCCTTCTACACTACTATCCTCTGACATTATAGATGACAAGTGGCACCATTACGCTGTTTCAATTAAGAATATCGGCTCTGATGCATCCATAGATTTATATAGAGACGGAACCTATCTAAGCACAACAACAAATTCCAACCAAATCCAAAGTATAGAAAATGTCGCCGGTGGCGTAAATGCATACATTGGTGCACTCCAAACAGCAGTAAAAGGAACATCTACCGGTACAGGTTGGGGCAAATTATCCGCCAGTTTAGATGAATTTAGATATTGGAAAAAAAAGAGAACAACGAACGAAATCGGAGAGTTCTGGTTTACAAATTTAGGAGGCGGTACAAATACCCGAGAGTATAATACTGATCTGGGAGTTTACTTCAAGTTTAATGAAGGTATCACAACTTCTTCTTCGATTGACCAGACAATGTTGGACTATTCCGGTCGGATCTCAAATGGCATCATGTCAGGATATTTAGCATCCGCCAGATCAACAGAGTCAGCTTTGGAGACTCTAACCAATGTTGAAGAATACAAGGATCCGATCATTTACTCTTCTCATCCACTGGTGGCTTCCACAATGGCAACCTATAAGACAACTGGGTCTGTTATGGATTACGAAAACACCTCGTTGCTATATCACCTGTTTCCTTCTTGGATGGCAGAAGAAGATTATGAAAATGGTATGCATCTTCGCAACCTAACCCAGATTATGGCTAGCTATTTTGATACTTTGAATGCTCAGATAAATGGGGTTACTGAATTTAAGGCCAAGAGATATTTTAGCGGCAGTATGAAGCCGAATACATTCTCTAGAGAAATCTTAAGAGGCCAAGGTTTTGTTATTCCAGAGCTTTTTATAGAAGCAGACATTTTAGAAGAAATACGAGGGAAAGACAATAATGAAACCTACGACAGAGACATACAGGAAGTAAAGAATCTAATTTATCAAAACATCTACAACAACCTAAACTACATTTATAAGTCTAAGGGCACTGAGAAGTCTTTTCGAAATCTATTCCGCTGCTTCGGAGTTGATTCAGAGCTTCTCAGGTTAAATTTATACGCGGATGACTCAACTTATCTGTATAGAGATAATTATGAATTCACATCCATTGCTAAACCGGTTTTGAATCTTAACATTGAAGATCATTTAGAGGCAACTGTTTATCAAAGCGGTTCGAATGGCGTAACTTTCCTCTCCAGCTCAGAAGGAGACAGTGAAAAACATACAGCATTTACCATGGAATGTGAAGCAATTTTTCCCTATAAATTCAAAGAATACGAAACAGGGTATTTTCCTACTACTTTCAAAGAGATCTCAATTGCTGGTTTTCATCGTGCAATAACTTCTGACCCTTCTGATTTATCTTGGCATGGTACTGATACATCATTAAGAATGTATGCAATCAAAGACGAAGCCACCAGTCGACATGTAACTTTTAAACTTAGTGGTTCTGTAGGCGGTACTGTAATCAGCCTAACCTCTCCTATGTTTACTGATGTTTATGATAATAATAAATGGATTTTAGCAGCCAGGGTGAAACATGAAGACTATCCGTTTGCAGGAAACATAACAGGAAGCGCCACAGGTGGAGGCTATATAGTTGAATTTTACGGTGTAAACTCGGTTGCAAATGATGTAAAAAATGAATTTTCCGTCAGCGACACAGTCACAAATGCTATCGGAAAAGCATTGTTGGGTCACGCTAAGAGAGTTTATGCTGGAGCACACAAAACAAACTTTACCAGCACAACACTTGAGAAATCAGATGTGAAAATATCTCAACTCCGCTTTTGGCAAAGTCACTTGAACGATGAAGAAATAAAAGAACACTCATACGATCCAACAAACTATGGATTAATTCACCCATATCGATCTGATTCTATTTTTCAAGTTTCCGGATCAGATACGGTTTATGTTCCACAAATAGAGACATTAGCACTACATTGGGACTTCATGACAGTATCAACGTCTGATGTTGGTGGGAACTTCGTGGTTAGTGATGTTTCTTCCGGTTCAGCTGAAGATGCAGCAAAATACTCGGTAATAAGAAGAATAACCAAAAACAAACACAATGGTTACGGAGCAGGGTTTACTGCTAATTCTGTAAATGCTGTCGACAAAGAGTTTATCTATGCGGCCAAGAAGAGACTGCCTGATGAGGTTTATTCTTCCGATGGCGTCACAATCAAAACAGAATCAACAGAGAACTTTTTTGAAGATGACACCACAGCAGACCACTATTACATGTTTGAAAAATCTCCATACGCTGCAGTATCCCAACAAATGATAAACTTTTTTGGATCCATGAGGGATTTTAACTCTCTAATAGGTGACCCAGCCGAACGGTATCGTTTTGAATATAAACAAATGAATGACTTAAAAAGGCTTTTCTTTGAAAAAGTCGAGAACATCCCAGACCCCGAAGCCTTTTTTGAATATTTTAAATGGATTGATACTAGTATCTCCTATGCTATCGCCCAATTGATTCCCGCGTCCAGCAGATTTGCAGAAGAAGTAAAGGATGTTGTTGAGAGTCACATTTTGGAAAGAAACAAATATCAAGAAAAGTTTCCTTTAGTGGCACAGCAAAGATCTACAGAGGGTGTTGTAAAGTCATATTCAGAGTTGTTTTACAATTGGCAATATGGTCACGCTCCACTAGATGGATCTGACAACAAGAATTGCCTCTGGCAAAAAATAAGAAAAAGAGTTTCCGATACAAACGTGCAGACTCTAAGAGACAACATCTATAAAACTAGTAACACAAAATTAAGTAGACTTTACGACACCGCAACGGCACAATCATATGAGGGCGGCACTGATGCTGTTCGACGATTGTCTAAGCCATATAAGATTGACATGAGCCTAAAGCACAACATCCACGGTGGAACAAACTATTATGCACAAAAAAACCGTGACTATCTCCTAGAAGTCGTCCATCCACACGGGCCAATTTCCGCACAAGGTTCACCAAAAAATGTTTTAGTTGTCGGTGTTGGTACCGGGCAGGGCTTGATTTCTGCAACGGTTTGTGAAGATGAGGATAAAAGCGAAGTTTATAAAGAAAAGTATAATTTTGATGGTATAGATGGCAGATATTCTTCAAATCAAAACCATGAACCAATATCTGATTTTGTAAGTTACAAAAATTTTACTAAAGGCATAGCAACATTTCCATTTAATATAATGTCGCAAAGTGCCCCTGTTTCCACAGGGTATCAAACAGCCGTAACTGAAAAATTCGAAAACTCTGCTTACATTACAAATTTACATAGCGATACAACAGATAGGACCAATGTAATACCAATGCAGGGCCCATTTACTGAGAGGCACGTTGGGGGTCACCAACATAGGCATGTCCGATTAAACAAATATGACACATCTCTATTCGACGCAGATTACGGCGGTCAGCCAAGATTCTACAAAGATGTCCCTGCTGTAAAATCCACCGGTAGAGTTGTCGTCGACCAGTCTGCCGTCTCAGATGGAGACAGTGTTTCAATTTCCGATGGTACCAGTACTGTAGTTTTTGAAATAGATAAGAGTAACAATGGAGTGACTGGTGGTCGAACCGCTGTCCTCACAGGTTCCTCTATAACACAGTTTGGTCAAAACTTTAGTTCCAGCATTGATTCCAGTGCGCTAAGTTTTGATTCAGTATCACTAACAGTTGATTCTGGTACCCAATATACTCTTTTTATAACAGCTTCCGTAACCGGTTCCACTGGATTATCTTTTGCTGGTGGTGCAATGGGTTTGACGCCTAGTGTTTTATCAACTGGTACGGATCCCTCTATCACAGCTGTCTTTGAATGGCTAGACAATAAATATACAAGGCCCGAAGCATGGCGACTTTTGATTGGTGATAATGCTGATGAAGATATACAAGATGGCGCACTGGGCTTTGTACCTCCGGATTATGGCATCACGGCAGGTACCGGGATCTATCCGGATACCGCAAAACACCGTGCTTCTTTTTATCGAGAAGAGAAAGCTAAGAGACCAGTTAATGTCAAAAATATAAAGCACAGAGATAGTGGCTCTACTGTTGGTAACTACAATAACAATTATGAAATCATGATGCTCCAAGGCAGAAGAGAGAATAATTTATACTATAGAGATAATCCGACAATAACAGACTATCTTCCTATCCAATATACAGCCAGCTTGCCTCATACAACTCATGTGATGAGTTTGGTCGGTATTGATCCCATCGCAAACGGCAATGTGTTCGGAACTCACATGAACAACATGCAGCCAGATGCTCAAATGATAAGTCCCGCTATCCCGGGCACACCAGCCTTCGGAAGCTTTATTGTTTCTGGTTCTACTGTGGATGGTATAGCAGCTAGCGGATCATTTAGTTTAAATAGACAAATCTCTGCTGCTACACCGGCTAAATTTTCTTTCGATGTTTCAGGTTCTCATTATGCAGGAACAGCTGCGACTGGTAGTTTTGTTTTCACCAGAGCAACAATAGCTCCGGTTTCCGCTAGTATTAAATTTACAGCAAGAGGCAGAACAATAGAACAAGTTGAATCATCTGGCTCATTTGTTGTGACGGCTTCTCATGTCGCAGGAACATATGCTCATGGTTCATTTAATGTCAAAAGGCCACCCTATTATCCAGCCGCACAAGGAACATTCCGGGTATCCTCGCGAGATTTCGTCACCAGCGGCCATACTCTTCGAATCGTACAAGATAGCGGCCCCAATACAGACGATTTCTATATTATCGCTGGTGGTAGCCACGCTGTCGCGTTAAGTTCCTCGATAGCAGACTTTTATAATAACCTGCAAACAGATATCCGTGCATATACAGATTATACTCACACATCCTATTCGGAAACAGCACCAGATTACGGAAAAGGAGTAGTAAACTCCGGTACCAATTTAAGTACATTTATGTCTGGTACTTTCTCGGCAAACCACTGGTCGCACCAAAGCCCATGGGCTACCTCCTTCTGGATGCATCTTTCTAGCTCCAATGTTAAGGATGGAGACATCTTCTCGGAATATTCTAGGGGAATTGGTGCTGCATCTTTAGTGAGAAGGCTTTATATCAATGCTGATAGTGGCAATAATCATTTGGTTTACGAGAGATATTATAATCACAGTAATGGCGTTGATGTAGTTACTGGTTCATGGTCCGTACAAATTCCAAGTCTAGATATGAACAAGTGGTCTCATTATTTCATCTCCCAACCGGGCTCGCCCGACACATCTGGATCTAATGCATTGCCTGGTGGTGGTGCTGGTTTTGCCTCTGCTCTCGGTTTTGTAATTAATGGAGGGGAAGCTCTTTCGGTTACAGCCACTGCAACCAATAGGGATCAAATAGCCAACATTCCCACTTCGAATAACAATTACAGCTTCTTTGCTTGCGACCGTAGTCTGGAAACCTTTTCTTTGCAATCCGGATTAGACGAATTTGGCATTTGGAATGAAATATTGGATGAAACCGATAACGAAATCCTATATAACAATGGACTTTATGTCGCCCCAACAACAGTCTCTGCTTCGAACTTAAAGGCATGGTGGAGATTTGGGGATGATGATTATATAACAGCAAAAACTTCACCTTATGATTCGGATAACACAGGCACACTAACAACAGAAGATTTGCTCTATGAACAACGTTCCAACCAGCATGCAACCGCATCCGAGAATTCTACAGACCTGTTTCTACAAGATTCCATTTACGAGACATCCGGATCGGCACTGTTTACGGTTCAGAGGAACACCACTGAAGGCTTCATAGGTACAAACTATACCGGATCTATCACAGTTACAGCTGGGACTTCTTTCTATGATCCTAACAATATTACTTGCGCTCTGATAACATCTACATCCACAACTGTTCAAGACACAGATACAATAACTCTTAACGGCACCGTTTTCGAATTAGATAATAATAGTACCATTACAGGTGGACGTACAGGTGTGGCATTTAGTGGCGCACAAGTCAAAACAGATTTTTGGAATGTACTCTCTCAATCAATTAAAGATAATACTGATTTTGATACAATCGTAATTACCGACGGAGGCACTAGTGCTACCTTCGAAGTAACTTCATCTACGGCACTAGCCGCAAGAAATGGAGATATTACCACAGAAACAGGAACATCATTTAGCTCTCTCGTTGCGACAACCGGTGGTACCGATGCCTCCGGTGCAACGGATGGTCATTTTATTACAATAGATGGTGTAAGATTTGAATTGGATGTGGCTGGTGATGGAGTTTCAAGCGGACAAGACATCAATTGTGGAGTAGGGGTACCCAATACCACTTTTTGGAATTCTTTATCTGCATCTATAAAAACAAACACAGAGTTTGACACTATCGCAGTAACAGATTTAGGAAACGGTACAGCTAGGTTCTCCCTTACTGCCTCAACTGGTGGAGATTCTAACAATGGTGTTGTCTCCACATCCGGCGCTTCTTTCCCAAGTTTTGTACAAGCAGCAGGTGGTGTTGATTTTTCTGGATCCACTGAAGCTAGCTGGGTTCAATTAACAGTTGCAAATTCTGATAGTTATAAATTTCATGTTGATAATGATGGCGGAAATGTCGACGGCACCCCGGCGCGCAACTTCTATGTCACAGCTTCAACCGCCACCAATGCGGATTGGTGGAACAACTTGTCTCAATCAATGAAAGATCAAGGGTTTGGAGTCTCATATACCACAAGTTCCACTGATGCGACCTTTACAGTAACTACAATGAGAACCGGTTCTTCCGGAGACACGTCTACTGTTAGCCTTTCGAGTACAACCAACCACACAGCTTTCAACTTTGTTCTTCAGCCAACTTTAACCGGCTCTAGTCAAGATGCGTCACACTTTGTCGGTGGATCTGACATAGGCGACGGGAACGAACAAGATAAGATCACAATTGGATCCGAAACTTTCGAAATGGATAGTAACGGAACAGTTACCGGGTCAAACCATGCTGTGGCATCGTCTGGTTCCTTAACAGCAGATCAGGTCTTCAATAATTTAACAGCATCAATCAAAGCAGAGACTAATTTTGACACAATCAACGTCGTTGGTTCTGGTGATGCTAGGACTCTAAATTTGACATCTAGTGTTGTCGGCATAGGTGAAAACGGAAAAATAACATCAGGCACAGGTGGTTTTGGAACACTTGTTGCAACCGCTGGTGGCACCAATGTTTCTGGTTCTCAATATGGAGACACCTTGGTGATAGGAAACCATGGTTCAAATGTCACTATAACAATCGATGACGGCACCAGCGGAAGTTCTCTTTATTCTAATGCTTCTTTGGCGAACGCATTGTGGTGGAATGACTTGAGTGCTTCTATCAAAGCCAATACAAATTATGATACCATCGTTATAGTAGACAATGGAACCTCGGCAAGCTTCCAGTTAACTTCCTCTGTCGCCGGCGTGGCAGGCAACGATACCCATTCAGAAACAGGAGCGACGTTCTCTAACCTTATTAATTCTACTGGTGGGTCAGCTGCCGGCGATGCTAGCGACGGCTCTGCAATAACAATTGATGGTGAAGTGTTCGTTTTAGACAGTGATGGAACCTTTTCCGGAGATCATGTTATAGCATCTTCGGCATCTTTGAGTGACAATCAGGTATTTAATGCACTAACACAGTCAATCAAAGATAACACCGTCTTTGATACAATTACGATGTCTCCGGCTTCTGGTGGCAATAGAACTCTTAGTCTGACCTCTAGCGTGACAGGGTCAGATAAAAATGGAGAGATAACAACTGCTACAACTCACTTTGCTGTTGTAGCAAACTCTGCTGGGGGCACAAATGAAACTGGAGCGACTGATGGGCATACAATCACTATAGGTGGTAAAGTTTTCGAGCTCGACAATAATTCCTCTGTGACAGGTACAAACGTGGCTGTCGATTGTTCAGATAGCTTATCAAATGCAGAGTTCTGGAGTAATCTGAGTGCCTCTATAAAAGCACAGACAGTATATGACACCATCGTTATTTATACTGGTGGCGGATTAGCGAATTTTCACCTTACCAGTTCAACCACAGGTTCGGCTCTAAATGTGCCTATAACAAAAACAGGTGACTCTTTTACACTGTCTTATGGAATGGTTTCTGGATCTGATGAGATACCGGCTGTCTATACTTTAAATGATGTTGTTTTGGCTGTCCCCACTCCAACATTAAGAAACGGAGACCGAAACAAAACTATTATTTCATCTCGCTTTGCTGCTCCCGGAGGTGTTGAAATCGAATCAAACGCTTATCTAGATATTTACGCGCGTGAATTATCAGTTCACAATGCTCTTCCGTTTAGAAACTTGACAGTGAGAACTGATAGTGGTGAAGCCAATCAAATGAGAATTGATGATCACCTAGGTAAAAGAAGGGGCCTCAATACCCTTCTAGCTTTACATTCTGGACAATTTGGAATTGATAGTGAGTATGGAACGATAGTTGAAGCTACTTATAGTACATCTGGTTCTTTTAACAAACAACATAGAAACAGATCAAAAAGAATGGAATACAGCGGTTCTTCAATAATAACAGGGAGTCTTTTTGACAACGCTTTTATATCGACACCAATACCAAGAAGTGAATTCCAATATGCGTGGATCAATAATACAATCAGTGGCTCAAATTGGGAATCCAGCCAAAGAATTCTTGGTTATCAAGATTCTGACGGACTATACAGTTCATCTGCGGGTATTGTCGAAGCGATTAGATTCCCCTCATCATCAAACATAATATAGGATAACAAATGGCAATTTTAGATCACATAGGATTAAACCGATACATTTACATGTCAGCCTCTGTTGACACACTTACTCTTGGTTCCCACACAGTTAGTGAAATTTCCAATTCTTCTGGTAATGCTATTCTTGGCTCCGACTTAGATGATTCTCGATTACTTTTGGGAATTAATCTTTATAATAACGGTCCGTATGGCTATTCTTCTTGGCAGCAAATGCGAATGTCAGAGAATCCACTATCTCGGCATCTTAGAAAAAACAACCAGTTTCCAATTGTTGGAAACAGCAGAGAACGGATTTATTTTTCCGGAAGAAAGAGATTTGTGGCTGAGGAAAGATATGGAACCCAGTTTCTACTAGATGAGCCATCGGTGGTTTCGAACTACAAGCCCATAGGATTAGTAGGCACAGTTGATGATTATAACGGTAGTGGCGGCATCATCCCCAATAAGTTCCGGAAAAGAATAAGCTTGAATAACAACTCTTCTTATTTTACCAACGAAACGATCAATAATATAGCCGGAGTTGTTGAGAAAGATGATGAGGTGTATGGTGTTCTTAAGAGTTATTACTTAGAAGATGCCATAAACATTGGAGACTCTCCTCTCTCATCATTTGAAAAATTAATTTTCCGACAAACAATTTACCCACCACAACAATATACATACAAGTCTTATACAAGAGCAAGAACGACATTTGTTTTTAAATGGAATTCCAACATAGAGAACAGACAGCAAACTGATGCTTCAAATAATTTTGGCGGAATAATAAGAAGTTCAAGTATTTGGCCATTAGATGTCGATCCTGAGTGGACTACTTTTCCCAATGACAGATCATTCCATTTAGGTCGAACAAGATGGGTTGGCGCAACAAGTGCTCTTGTCACGACATCTTCTTCTTTTGGCATCTTGTGGAATCATTACAGTCAGTTTGCAACTCGTTTAGAAGATGTAGGAGAGGCTTACAAGGGATCAGGAAATTTTGTCATTAATAATAATAAACTAAAGCCAGCTCCGCTTTATTCGCGTAGACACGGAAAAACTACAAAAAAATCTGTGACCGCTCCTTCCGGTAGAAGAGAGCTTCAACATAGTTCTGACATGGATAATGCTACGATTTTTGCCGGAGAAGCTGCGTGGGATGTACCCGCACAGTCTGGAAAATACCCGTTTTATGATTCTTACGCCGAAGCTTCCGATGAAATAAGAGTAAGGGGAAAGGATTATACGGTAGTTCCGGAATACAGAATGTCAGAGCATGTTTCTGACCTTTTGACTTCTGGTGTCTTTTCTACTCCGAATAATATTTTACAATTAACAGGCGCAAAACCTGATGCCTCAGATTCAAGTGCCAATGATTTTTACAAGATCTACTCAAATTCAGATTTTTTGAAGAACTTTGATATTATATTAGAAGATCACAAAGATTTTACAGATCCTTCCAGAATAACATTAAAATGTAAAGCCATCAAAAAACTCATTCCCTATGACGGCTTCTATCCGGTACAAAGAACTGTAAAATTAGCAGAACAGTTCTATTCTTCTTATTCAGATTTCATACAAGTGTCAACTGGTGGTGGTATTTATGGCAGAGACGTCGATACTGATCATTCCTTCCAAAACATAATGGGTCCTCTCTTTGCTCCTGGGGTTCTTTTTAATTCAATAAAATCCGGTGTTGCTTGTGATTATCCTGCTTTTGTAGGGACAACAACAATGACAACGCGCATCACCGAAGGCGGATATGGCATCTTAGCTCCGAACCTTTTTGATTTTCGTATTCCTTTTGAGGCAATCATTGAACCAGAAAAGTACATGGCCGATCAAACTTTTTTGTGCAACGAACCTCATCCATCTGGTAACATAGAATCAACAGCTTTTTGGGATGGTCAAGGGGACGAACTCTATACTAAAATGGCAAACAACTTTATAGCAGAGGTTCCAAATTTCTTTCTTAAAAACGAACAGTTTACGACTCTAGCTTCATCACCTCAAGCTGATCCTAATTTTGGGCAAATCGAATTTGGCATAGAAAAATATACAATGAGAGTAAAAATGTATCGCTCCATGGATAAGCCAAATGAGAGTGTCGTTAAACACGGAGGTACCACAACCAGATATGTTCCACCACAAGATATAATAGACAGTGAAAGAAAAGAAACTATAACCATGTATTCACGCCCCTCTGCCTTTGGTCCACCAACAGAGGGTGAGCATGGCTTTGACACTAGAGTAGATGATGCCATTTCTAGAACATCCCCCAGCGATGCTGTTCTTACCGATTCTGCTAATGGTTTTAATTTTCCCTTTACTCCTCCTTATTACCACGGCCAGGCTTGGGCTGACATCACTTTTGCACCAGAACTACAAACAGCAAAAAAATATACAGTGGCAGAAATTTTAGCCAGCAGTAGTGTGCAGTATTATAGATTCGATACAGAATGTTGGACTGACACCTTAACTAGCGGCAATGGCGCACAAGCACTGAGTAAAATAAACACCAATGCTATGCAACTTAACTCCAGCATCAATCTGTTTTCAAAAGGAAATTTAGGTGAATTATCAACCGGAGTAGAACAAAACCTGGCAGCTTTAAACATTCAAGTAGATGATCAATCTGGTGCTCGTTGGATTATACAGCCAAAATTTGAGACACCGATTTTAAATTTCGTTGATTACGCCACCAGCACCGGACACACCTCAGATGTAACAGTTTCAAGCGATCCTTTAGTGGCTTGCCAGACACCCATCGGTATGTGGCATCAATACGGTAGAGTGCCCTCTGAGACAGAAGGTATTTATCTTCAAGTAACAGACATCCCTAAAAACTGGGCAAAAGGAAGATTGGGGACTCCCTCTGATACTTTGCATGCAAAAACCGGTTCTCTAGCAGAACTATGCGGCTTTTCACAAAATCCAGTCAAGCTAGGACAAGTAAACAATAGAAAGAAAATTTCTGAATGTGTTGTGGCAATACCTTTTGTTGAAAACTCCGGAGTTAAAGAGTTTTTTAAAATTGATCCCAAACACGCTGAAGAGGCAATTGCTAAGGCCATCACTGCCGATAAAGATCTCCTTGATCTTGTTGACAAGATGAACAGGTTTGTTTTTCCTCCAACGTTTGATTTTGTGAATTTTCCAAAAACGGTCGATCCAATTGCAATGTACGCGTTTGAGTTTTCTTCATATTTATCTCAACAAGATTTAACAGATATTTGGCAAAATGTTTTGCCAACGATTGGTCGAGAACACGAAGAAGCTTCTTCTACTATTTCTCATTCATTATTGGGAAGCAAAAAACTCATCAATAGAAGAAAAATAAGAGAAGACATTCGTTGGATGGTGTTTAAAGTTAAACAAAGAGCAGCATCGCGCTATTATGATCAAGTGTACAAGAAGAAAGGAAGTAAATTAACAGACCTTGTTTCAGAGGTGTCCACTGATGCGGCAGGCCCTCGTTCAAAGGTTCAATACAACTGGCCTTATGATTTCTTTTCACTAGTGGAACTAGTTAAGATTGATGCTTCGGTTGAATTTTCTGACGTTGAAACGGACGATGAAGGCAATGATCAAGTCGTACCAAAAGTTGCAACAGAAGAGAATAGAAGAATTCAACTGGATACTTTGTTTCCAAAAGGTAAGAAATGACATTTTTCAATAAAAAAACAGAAGTTATGAAAGTTGAATTGACACCTTTTGGTAGATATAAGCTTTCCATTGGCAAACTCAAGCCATCTTATTATCGGTTTTTTGACAACAATGTGGTTTATGATAGCACTGCTATCGGCACAACAGAAGATCAAAACGATGCCGATCAAAGAATAAGAGAAGAGACTCCCATCCTCAAACAAAACCCAAACATTTCTGGTGTTGAAACAATGATTAATACCATTGAAACTGATGAGATGACGGTACAAACAACGTTTCTAGACATAACAAAGCCCAATATGTATAGAATAAACTTGAGAAAAAACAAGCGAGACGACCACATCAACCAGCTAATCAACAATATAGGGACGATAGAGTTTGATTCAAACCAATCTCCGTCTTTTCAAGTAAACGCATTTAGAGGTAAATTAAGCGGCTCTACAACGAAGTTCTATGCTTCTAGCAACATACAGACATCCTCTATTCCGCAAATAGATTTGGAATTATCATACGAGTTGCAGGCGACGAACAGTCCTTTGGATGTTAACTCGAATAATCAAGACATACAATCCATAGGTCCTTTTGACGACGGATCTAGACTTTTAGTTATAAAACAAGACCCCTTGATAAGAGTTAAGGAATCTAATTCTTTTGACGAAAAAGAAAACTTCCACTTAACAGCCTATAGGGTGTTTAAGCAAGACGGCAGTGGATCATTGGTTTATGAGAAAATGAACTTTGATTTGAAGCAAAAAAGAATAATGAGTGACATTTATGTTGGAGAAAAAACAATTGAAAAAGACGAATATACACCGAATGATGTGCCCTATTATTTCGAAATTCTAGTGGATAAAGAAATAGCAGAATCAGATTATTGTGATACCATCGGAGACCTTCCGATAAGAAATATCTACTTGGATGATGAAATCATTTGTCCAGATCAACAAGAAGATTTATCAATTAATATTTACCAAACCGATGTCACATCAGAAGATTTGGAGGATTGTGATTAATGTTAGATTCTTTAGTAGGAACAGAATATTTACCCAGCGTACACATTGATAAGGTTGTATATCAGAACAATTATAACTTTCAAAAAGTTATAATTACAGTTGCAATGTATGATTTTTTCGAAAGAACTTGGTCTTTAAATGATGAATTTAAGGGATATTTGACAGTAAAAGTCAGCCTAGTCAGCAACCTGCAACAAATTCAAAACCTAACCAGTGGTGATTCTTTTTTCGGAGATCATAGTCCTTCTTTGATAAGTGGCTTTGATGAGCTTAGTAGCAATGAAATCATTGTGCGAGGAAAAAAATACATCAAATTTAAAAAAACATTTACCATGTCCACTGTACAATATGAACAAAACCTCTCGGTTTTTTGCACTAGTGGAATTTCACTTCAAACGTTAAAGGAAAACGAGTCTCTAGACTTAAGATATTCCCAAGCCGAAAGCTACAGCGGACCCCTGGATAGTTTAAAAATCTTAGAAGGTGGGGAGAAACAATTCGACTCGGCCGCATTTTACAGCGACACAGAGGTTCCATGGGCTGGCCCCGTACACAAAATGCCTACTAATTCTTATATGGCTGGTTCTGAACACGGTATGCGCGCCACTTCGGAAAAAAACTTAAGATATAAGACATTGCCCGGAAGAAGCAAAATAGAATATTTGGAAGACGGAAGCATGGCTATTGCTCCAAACGCTTTTAATGAATCATCTATTTCAACAGCTGGACGTACAGGTTTTGCTCCAGCCATAGACAGTTCCAATCCAAGTCTTGCGTACCAAGAAGACTTTGTTGAAGATCATGATAGAAATGTATCAAACATAACAATAGTCGACTTAGAAAACATAGTCGTTACAGAAAGCCCAGTGGCTGAGATTATGTACAAACTTGATAAAGCACTTTTTTCGGAAATTGCCGGGCAAATAAACATTAAGAACATTGAAATCAACAGATTTCCTTTGTTAAAAAGTAACTTTAAAAATCGATTTAACTTATCAATAATGGCAGTAGACTATACACAACCCACTTTGATAGCCAAGTCTTTTAATAATTCTAGAAAGATAAAAAACAAAACCCTGTTTAAAACATCACCTAGGGAGCTGGTTTCGGCTAACCTAAAAGAAATTTCATTTAATCCTAAGCAGAAATTCTTTAATGGAAAAAACTTAACAAAAGAAATGCTGTTAGCCTCTAGGAAGATAGGCAAGTTAGAACAATTAAATTTATCACTTCCGCCGAATCTAAGAGCTGTTAATTTTGTCGATTATGATATTAAAAGACAAAAACAGGGAAAGAGCAAATATCAAGTTAAATTGTCCATGGAAGACGAGCATTTAAAATTTTGTAAAAACTTGTTGCAAAATCTTCTAAATAATTCTAGAAAAATAAAAAACCTACACAGTGTATTGATTGCAAAAAATGTTTTCAATGGAGATAAGTTTGAAACTTCATTTCTCCAAGAATTCTACTCCCAGTACGACATCACAGTAAACCCGGAGACTGGATTTATAGAGGGCGAATTTAACACACCTCAATTAAAAAATAGTTATATCTACAAGAGTTTTGAGGATTTGTTGTTAGCAGAAAGGCTAATCGGTTTTAGTATAAGAGCAACCTCTTTGATAAATTCTTTGAACCTTTTTTCAAGCAGTTTGGAGACTATTTTGAATGCTTTACAATATTATAATAAAGTTATTGATAATTTCAAGCAAGTTTATAATTTGACGGATGGGCGCGGCACCAAGAAATCATCCGCCAAATCCAGAAAAGACCGTGGTGTTATTGAGAAAACCATAACATTAAGAAAAACATATGAAAGAAAATTGTTGAATCCGGTAGGTATGAACTTTATAGCAACAGATCGATTTGACGGCATGGCACAGGTGAGCTTTGACGTTTTCAACAAAAGAGCAAAAAAAGAAGTTAAAAAATACTTTCCGGGACTGATAAATAATAATAGCCCGGAAATAAAATCGTTGCCATCACTACTGCGTAATAATTTTTCTGATTTAGAACAAAACCGGTTTAAAGATTTCTCTCCGGCAAAGTTCTTCTTCGGAGATCAAGAGGTGGATACAACGGAAATAAATCCTGGATCCTTTAATGTGGATTTCTTCAACACTCTAAGAGTTGTTCGAGCAACTATGGATTCTGGAGGACAAGAAAGTGATCCGCTCGTCGATGATGATAAGCCAAACCAATACAGAGACTCCAAAGATTTCTTGGGCACCACTAGTAAGTTTAATCTAACTATGCGTAAAATGCTGTTTAAGAGCCCACAGAGAGTTGTTAAACTACGTAAAAAGTTCAAACTGTTAGATAACAAGATTCTCAAAGAAAAAAAGAGAAAAATTTCATTAAAAAGCTTTGATATTACAATGCCCGATAATAAAATTTTAAAAAGTGCCGAGAAGGCCCCGAAAGCCATCCCTATGCAAATAAAGGCCCTTAGTCTCTTAAATACCTCTATGACAACTTTTGATTTGAATAAAATAGATTTCGACCCGGTAGCCAATCCCCAAACTCAAGAAGTCTTTGATCAAAACTATCTAAACATTGGAAAAGTTAAGATTCTCCAAGGGTTCGAAAGAAAGAACGGCATGATGCTCATGAACAAGCCCATTTACAAAGAAATAGATCCAAAAATGTCAGAGAGTTTGAAAGAAAAAAATGTGTTGTGCAAGGTCTTTCAATTGAATTTCGAAAACTTGACTATACCAAATGAGACTTTCAAGGTCCATGATAATGTTTTTTTCATGAATAATGTCGACAGAGATCAAATCAATGCACAGCAAATGAACGATGATTCCGGCTTTGATCATGACACCGATTCAAGGGAAAGTGATAACCCCATAGATAATTTCAACCTCTCATCGAAAACCCCAAAAGGCGGTCAGACCCTAGGTTTATCAGAAGGTTCTGGTGACTTTACCTCCAGCACCAACCCAAGGGTCACCTTCGCCATAAACAACTCTTTGGAGGCCGGCGAATTCTCAAATACAATTCTTCGACAAAATCAAAATAATTATGCGGCGGTTAGTTTTACGCCTCTGGTTTCAGAAACCATGGAAGCTAGCGAAACCACCAATCCAGCGACAGGTGCACAAGGCATCCCATCGCCCAATAGCAGAGGTTCAATTTATTAATGGCAAATATAAAAATAATAGATACGGAGGCAATTGGCGCAGACCCAGTTAAAGGAGCTTTGTTTGACAATCCTCTAGAGGGCGGCACCTTCGATAATCGACTCCACACCGCACAAATTATCAGTAGCGACTTAAGCTATGATAATGAAGGAGTAAGTCTTGTTTTAAAAGAGAGGGTTGTTCTAGAGCTGGACAACAACTGGACATTCGAAAAATTAAATAATTTTAAAGTAAATAATGAAGGGTTGACCATCATGACTCATAAAACTAGAATAGAAAAACCTGGGCCGGATGGCGATTCGAACACTTTTAATTATAACAACTATACTTCCGATGCTTTTTCTTATTATAATTTGAAAAACGAAGAGTATGAAAACTATACTAAATTTTATAATGAAAAATCTTTTCCAAATTTTTGTTTAGGTGCTGCATGGGCTAGAATTGGAGAGCCACCAGAGCAGCTAAATTATTATACTATGTTTGGCACCGTTGATGCCCTAAAAGATTCAGACATGTTGGCCGGAAAGACCCCTATAAACAATTATGAGTTTGATGATGAATTTCTAGAATACTCAACTGATCCAAATTATGAAATTTCAAAAGATTATTTCAAATTGGCATTGGAGAATGGATACCTGATTAAAGACGAATATGAAGATGCAAGTAGTCACGTTTATGTTGATTTTGATTTCAACCTTGCTGATTCAGATCTAATAGGAAATGTCCCTTTTTTCAACAGAATAAGGTTGCCAATACCAAATAGATATACTCCGCAAATTCTGCCGAACGGCAGAATTCATTATTCTGAACAATCTGTAAACTTTCCTTCTAAAATAGTAGAAAACTTTGTTGAATCTAGGTTTTCTGATGTCTTGATAAAATCTTTCCGAAGATCAAATTCTTCTATGAGGTCGTTTAGGGTCAACGGGCAAACCACTGAATTGAAAGTTTATGATGTTATAGAATTGTTTTCATCGATGGGTTATGGTGGAGAACTAGCCAACAATGATGAGATGTTCTTAAGAACAGAGAATCAACAATATTGTATAGATGAAAACAGCCCTTTCACTTTTTATTTCTATAAGCTTATATTGTTGGGAAAACTAAGATCTACAATTAAATCCAAGATCTTGTCTTTTAAGGATTTAATTGTAGAAGACTTAGACCACGCAAAAGAGCATGTTGGTTTTAAGGTCATCAAGAGAGCTAAGGGGAACAACAACCCATTGCAAACTTTTTATTTTTTAAACAGAAGAGGAGTGGAAGACTTTGTAGATACCCAGATTAAATTTGATAAGGTTTATACTTATGAAATGATTGCGATGTATGCTGTTTATGGATCTCAATACACATATGATGAGATCAATTTAATCGGATCCTCAGATCCAGCCAGAACACAAATAGAACTGCTGTTTTCGAATAAACCATCAATAAAAATAGTAGAAGTGCCTTTTGCTACCCACGAACTCAGAGTTGTTGAGCCGCCACCGATTGTTCCGGAAATAACTTTTTACAATGAAATAACAACTAAAAATAAGTTAAAAATAAGACTAGAACACCAAGATGGGAACCTTGTTGATGAATTCTCCAAGAAGCCAATGAGGCCGTTCGCCGATAACCAACAGTATATCGACCGGCTAAAGCAATATTTCAAACATGATGACGTTCTTGTAACATCCGGCAAGACATCAAGCGGCATCTATGAAATATACAGATTAGAGGAGCCCCCAAAATCATATAGGGATTTCGAAGGAGCGCTTTTGGCAACCGTACAGTCCGGAGTGATTTATTCAAATGGCCAATATTCAAAAAATGCAATGTTCACTGATCTCATAAAACATCAAAAGAAATATTATTACGCCTTCAGGGCATTGACTCATCATGGAAACACCTCTGAATTGTCCCCTATTTATGTTGTTGAAATGTATGAGGATGCTGATGAAACTTTTTTATCGTTTGATCTTTACAAAGAGCCCGAGATTAGAGATGATCAAAGTACTTATAGTATGAGAAAGTTTATTCAAATTCTGCCAACAGCAGCGCAAACATTCATAAACGAAGAGGCTTTCCTGTCAGAATACAGCACTGCTATGCAAGCCATCCAGAATTTCTCTCTTGGTGATGATGACATTCAAGAGTCCATATGGAACTATAACAACAAGAGTAAATTCTTGAAGTTAAGGCTGGAATCTAAAAATTCTGGTCGAAAAATGGATTTGAATCTTTATTTCAAAATAAAAACAATCAACTAACTAATTATTTTAGATTATTTAAGGAGTAACTTAATGGCTTTTCAAGACAACAGCGGCGACATAATCTTTGATGTCGTTTTAACAGATGAAGGAAGAAGAAGACTAGCCCGTGGTGACGGATCTTTCAACATTGTAAAATTTGCTCTTGGTGATGATGAGATAAACTATACGTTGTACGACACAACTGCTGCAACCCAGAACCAAGACATACAGATACTTCAAACTCCAGTGTTTGAAGCTTTTACAAACAACACTAGTGTAATGAGCTCAATGCTTATGAGCATCCCTAGAAACAATTTATTATACCTTCCAATTTTGAAGGTAAATGAAATAGCAGACGGAACATCTACTGAATTTCATAGTGCGAACGTAATGCACGTTGCCGTCGATGGAAACACAGAAAACAATAATGGTGTGGCAGGTGGTGACGGCTTAGCTTGGACTTCTGCTGGTGTTTTGCAAAAAGGCTTCATGTTGGGCTTTAGTACTCAAAAGAATTCAAACTATCTTAGAATTGATGCCGGTATCGACAATAGCGCTGTCCCTCCTATGACTAACATCGCAGATTTATTTCTAGATGAAAGTCAATATAGTATAGAATTAGACAACCGATTGGGATCTATAATCAGCAAAGATGGAGCGACAAGAATCTCTCCTGCGTCGATAGACGATGACAACATTGCTCTCTACGTAGTATCTGCAGAAACAGATCCTAGTTTTGTTATAACAAATACAAACACAGACAGTGGCACAGGAAACGGCCAGGTCATTGAGGGCGCAAGATCTACTTACTTAGAGTTCAGAGTTGCTTCATCAATTGACTTGAGACAATCAAATTTCTTGTTTACCAGATTGGGGTCTGAATTAAGTGATCTCACAGCTCAAGATGGGTCAGACCCTGATTACTATTACATTGATACTCTAATCAAAGTTACAGGGCTGAATACAGGTTATTCAATTGATCTCCCAATTCGATTTATAAAATTAAAAACATAGGTGAAATAAATGGCTTCAACATTTAAAAATTTAAGTCCAAACGACAAAATATCAACAAAAACATTGCTGCATGAGGCAATACCACTGACTGGAACGATTCTTTCCGGTACTTATAGTGATAATAACATTAAAGACTTTTCGCATGGAATGTTTCAAAGTGTATATGATTATCCATATCTCAGTTCTTCCGCTAATCACATTTTTGACATAACAGTAGGTTTTGCTAGTGACAGCGCGCTCAGTGCAAGTACAACAGCAGCTTCCGCTCAGTGTACAAAAAAAATCAACCTCTATAATCAAATGGCACAAGTTCTTGTTGGGTATGATAAAGCAGGCGCAATACAACAGTTTGATGAAGACGGAAATCTTTCAGACGGTACAAAACTCAAAGAGAACATTTTCCTTTCCTTCTCTAGACTGTTAGTAAAAGATGAGATTAAGCGAGGGTCTTTTCAAATGACACTGGCCGTAACTGGTGGCTGGACTAGCCCCATGGACTTTGGAAAAACTATTGTAGTGTCTGACGCTGGCGCAGCTAACGATTATAGAATTAATTCTCCTGTTGGAGAATACGGTATCCTGTATGCTTCAAATAGTCTAGGTCAGCTAAACATTGATGTGACAAAAGAAAGTTCAACAAAGCCTGATTATGCACCCTGCGGTTTGATTTATTATCAAGCTGGTGTCGTAGTCCTATCGGGCTCTGCTTTTACGCTATCAAGCAGCGGAGGCATTTTGTCTTCTTCTGTCGATAACGGCGGCACTGCTATTGATTTTGGCTCCAGTTTTACATTTTCCGGTTCACTTACTGGCTCCTCGATTGCAACGACTGCGGACTTACTAAGAAGTAGAATGCAAAACATTCAATTCAACAACACCGTTGAGCTGAATTCGTCAATCTACTTCTGCAGAATCAATCATAATGAATACAACTATTCTGCGAATCCGACATATCTAAGCTCATCACAGATCAGGGTTAAAGAACAATCAACAGACAATCCTGTTGCTTATGTCACCACGGTTGGTCTTTACTCGGCCGATAACCAGCTTTTAGCTGTTGGAAAACTTTCTGAACCTTTGAGAAAGGATCCTACGATTGAATATACCCTTCGTGCTAGACTAGACTACTAACATGTCCCATAAGAAATTTGGTCCCAATGATATTTTTGTCAACAGGGTAAAGATGCACCCTGAATGGGACTTCTTTATTTATAACACAGAGGTGTTTGTAAACAATTCCCAGAACATCTCGGGATCTCATTCTGGAAACTATAAAGGGGTTTCGCCCGGATTCTTAAGCCTCTATGAATATAATTTAGATAGGACAACTGACTACATACACCCGTTTGTTGCCGGAAACGCCAATTATAAAACCAGATTTCGCAAAGATCTTAAAAACATGACCGGGGAAGTTAAAACTGGTGCCTTGTTGAATCCAAACTTTGAATCAACTCTAACTTCCTCTTATAGAATGTCTGCCTCGATAACAAGGCAATATTTGACATTAGAGACTTATAATTACGAAATACCAACTGCCCCTGTCGTTCATAACCACACCGCTAGTGCACTTAAAAACACATGCCTCCAATACAGAACTATCAACTCAGATTTTTCTAACACATTGATCTCCTCTTCAACACAAAGTCCGCTAGATCAACTTTTTGACAATGATGTGGCAATGATTAACATTCCATCTATTTTTTACGGTTCAGAGATCAAAAAAGGATCTATCGATTTAAATTATTATTTAACTGGTACACTTATAGCTTCAGCAAAAGACGAGAATCAAAATGGAAAACTGATTTCGACATTTAATTTGAATGGAAACCCTACTGGATCTGTTATTGGCTATGCTCTTTATCGTGAAGGTATTTTGTTTTTCCCATCTTCATCTGCGACAACTGCTTCACTGGATGATTCTGGATTGGGTATTCAATATTCTAATTCGACAGCTTTATCTTCTTCGTGGCTATGGTTCGGATCAGGCGCTAATGACGGATGGTCGGGAGCAAACAAGTCTTCCGCATCTTTCGGGATTAATTTTGAAGGAACGACATACAAGAACACAATGACAATGTTTTGTCATGCTAATAAGGGAGAGCTAAATTATTCAAACAATCCAACCTTTTTGGATTTACAGCAATCCGGATCTATCGAAGGATTCACCTCATCTTCATATTCATACGAAGATAATGAAATTGAAATCAAAAACATTGCTTCTTCATCTTTTTATAAAGGAGAGGATGAATTTCGTAAAGTAACATACATCTCAAAAGTTGGAGTCTATGATGAAGATAACAATCTATTGATGACCGTGGATCTTGCGAGACCTTATAAGAAAGAAGAAAAAGACAATTTCACTTTCAAGATAAAATACGATTTATTGTAAAAAATAGTAAAATTTACTTGACAAGATTCTGTTAACATGTTATACTATGTAATAGGAGTTAAAAATGATTTTAGGTTTAGATTTAAGTACAAGTAAGATAGGTTATTCAATTATAGATAATAAAAAGAAACTTATTGTTTGTGATGTAATGAAGTTAAAACCTTTAGCTTTAGAAGATAGAGCAGAGATATTCTATTTGTTTATGATTACATTAAAGAATAAATATGAAATCAAAGAGATATTCATTGAAGAACCTTTCACAATGTTCGGTGGCGGAAGAACCACAGCAGGAACAATGGCCAAGCTTCAGAGGTTCAATGGAATGTGTTCTTTTGCTGTTAAGAGAGTCTTCAATCAAAACCCAGTTCTTATTCCAGCCAACAAAGCAAGGAAGTCAGTTGGACTTAAAATCAAACGTGGTGAGAATACAAAGAAGAAAATAATTGAATGGGTTGAGAAGAAATATCCAAAAGATTTTGTTTATGAATTAACTAGTTATGGTAATCCCCGACCCGGGACAGATGATAAAGCTGATGCTGTTGTGATTGCATTGGCTGGAATGGAGACCTTAAATGAAACTGACGCGCATAACAATAAAACAAATAATTAAAGAAGAGTTACAAAACGTACTACAAGAGCAGCAAGATAGTATTACGAAAGGAGATCTGGAGAAAGCTTTATGGACATTTTCAAAAGCTGCTAATGAACCGGTTTTGAAAATCTTTAATGCTGTCCTTAAGGGCCTCACTGCCGCACTTGAGTCTAGAGATGCATTCGCAGACGTGGGCGAACAGAAAACAGAACAATTCAGAAGCTCTATACTAAAAATTGTAGAATATTTAAAAAATATAATAACTGAAACTTTAGAAATTATTCAAGATGGTGCACAAGAAGGAGAGGTATCTGATTTAGTTGGAGTGGTTACAAATGCCCTAAAAGGTCTTCCTTTCAACGAAATAAAAGAAATATTAACTTATAAGCCCATCATGAACATAATAGGTGTAAAAACCGTAACAATGTTTATTGAAACTTTTATTCCGTGGGGTAAAGCTGTTACAACATTTGGAAAAATGGCTAGTTTTGTCTATGGTGCCCTTAAAGATACTAAAGACATAGTAAACTCAGTATCTAAGAAGGAGGCTTTCAATACTTTTGCTGATGAAATATTAAGAGCAGATGATAACGAAGAAACAACGACAAGCTTCCTACAGGCTTTAAATTTGGACGATGGATACGCAAAAATTATCAAAGAAAAAAGAATTCTAGACTTTATTAAAAAATTTCTAGAAAACATCTCTAATGAAGGTGATAATTATGTGATTACCAAAGCAAATGTTAATGCAAGATTTCAAAATTATATTAGCGCCCAATCGGGTATTCAAATAGCTCCACAACAAAATACACAATAACGTTAAAAAAATAATTTGACAAACCTCTCTCATGTGTTATATTAAAAGTGAGACGGAGGAAACATGGAAGAAAAATTAAGAATTGTAAGAGATATTCTCGGAGGATATCGACAGTCATCGAATGAGTTTTTATTTGCTTGTCCATTTTGCGGTCATCATAAAAAGAAGATGTCAGTGAATTTTGGAATAAATGCATTTAAATGTTGGGTGTGTGACACTCGCGGGAAAAATATTTATAGACTCGTGCGTAAGTTCGGAACATATCAGCAAAAACAGAAGTGGCTTGAGCTTGATGGTCGCCTCGACTTATCAGAATTTGATAAGATGTTTATGGAGATGAATGACGAAGAAATAGAACAAGTAACCGAGCTTCCTCCGTTCTTCGTATCTCTTTGCAACAAGCATCTTCCCATCTCTTCCCAAAGACCCATGGAATACTTGAGGCAACGAGGGATAACGCAACAGGAAGTTCTGATGTGGAAAATTGGATATTGTACAGAAGGAAGATACAGCGGCAGGATAATTGTTCCGTCGTTTAATAATTCCGGTAATCTCAATTATTTTATCGCCCGATCATTTGTTGGACATAGAATGAAATACCTTAACCCACCCATCAGCAAGAATGTTGTATTTAATGAACTGTTTGTGGATTGGGATGAACCAGTCATTCTTGTCGAAGGATTGTTCGATGCAATCGTCGCAGGTCAAAATGCAATTCCTATTCTCGGATCAACATTGAGAGAGGAAAGCAAACTGTTTCAAGCAATTGTCCTCAATGACTCCCCAGTTTATTTAGCTTTGGATGAAGATGCAAAAAGCAAAGAAGAGCAGATGATAAGAGTATTTCATCGTTACGACGTTGATGTTAAGGTTATTGACACCACGAATGTAGAAGACGTTGGTTCAATGAGCAAAGAACAGTTTAATAAAAGAATGTCCTCTGCCCAAGAACCAGACATCGATGAAATTAATTTCTATAATCAGCTAGCCAAAATATGAAAGACCGGCCACGTAGGCAAGAAGCGAAAAAACAGCCAATGGCGCAATCCATTCTTCGTCGTCTCCATCAAAAGCAGTGAGTGACCAGAGTCCCTCTAAAAGCTCAAACCCAACGAACAATATCACCAGAACAAGCCCCATCCCAAAAAGTACATAAAGTATCTCCACATTAAACCCTCCCAAGTTATTGTAAAATAAATAGAAAAAAAACTTGACAAACCGCTGTGGTGTGTTATATTATAGGTATAATGATTCTTGAGGAGG
>Ga0209756_1000806_pt1 | contig 30453 bp, 46 predicted proteins | sample ETNvirenome_6_85_FD_184071 | JGI IMG/M metagenome (GOLD analysis project Ga0209756, IMG submission 184071) | Marine viral communities from the Pacific Ocean - ETNP_6_85 (SPAdes) (version 3) | ecosystem: Environmental > Aquatic > Marine > Oceanic | place: Pacific Ocean | collected 2013-06-19 | reverse complement strand
ACTGATTCGAAAGCATAAATATTTTAGATGGCATGATGCCGGGGACATACAGTCGATGGCCCATCTGGAGAATATATTCGAGGTTTGCAGGTTAACGCCTGACACCAGTCACTGGATGCCAACAAGAGAAGCAAAATTTTTGAACCTAATGGATCCGGACATAGTTCCGTCAAATTTAATTATTAGAATGAGCTCGCATATGATTGATCAACCTCCAGTAAAATTCTGGCCGTGGACATCGACCGTCTCCAGCTCGACGAAGACATGTCCTGCCGCGGACCAGGGCAACCAATGCCGGGACTGTAGAGCATGCTGGGACAGGAAGGTAGACAATGTCACATACCCGAAGCACTGAATCAGAACTTATAAAAAAATTCCACGATCAATGGTGCCTGGATAATGGCTACAAGCTTCAAGCGCCAAGCATCAAGCGCCAAGCTTCGCGAGCTCCAAGCAACAAGCGTCAAGCCCCAAGCAGCAAGCATCAAGCTTCAAGCCGCAAGCGACAAGCTCTGTGATCCGTGAACCACGGTACATCTGAACAAGTTTCGAGGACCTCGGACCGAGGGCCTCGGCTATGATAAAAGTATTTATTGGATGTGTCTTATGGAACGCAATTTGATGCGGAGAAAATTTAAGTTTATTCCCTCGAGTAACTTTTAACTCGACAGTAAAAAAAGTGGAATTAGCATTATAACCCAATAGATCAGGGCACCCAAGTAAGCTAAGGTTTTCCAGCCTTGTCCATAAAATCCTGGATGATTTTTTACGAAGTTTCTGATATAATTTTGCCTCTGGACCCATGTCTTTATCGAGGTAACTACCTCGTGCATTAGTAGTCTTTTTGTAACTTATCTGGCAGTATAATACTAGATGGTTTTTGAGTTTTTAAAACTAATCGATGTGCGGTATGACCTGTGAAACCTGGGATGGGCGCTTCATTCTCATGCACTTCCATTCTCCTAACATCATACAACGTACCATTAACTTCACAAAGTATTACAGCATTTTTCACTGCATCGGATCCTTGTGTGAAACTGGATAAAAATTGTTGGAGGTCTTGTACTCGCATTAAATTTTAACTTTCAGAATATTTACGGTTGTTTTCTAAATCTTGTATTTGCCGTGCTAACTTTTTATTGTCAGCATGAAGCTCTATAACCTCCTGCTCCACCTCTGTCAAGCGACTCTGTAAGTGTCCATTTAATTGTCTATGATCATCATTAATATTTTCTAACTCTCGTATTCTTTCTAGCTTGAACATCATCTTCTCATCTGCTTCCTTCTGACGCTCATCACTAGCTAACGCATTAGCTAAGGCTTCTTCAGCTTCAACCAACTTCGATTTCAAAGAAAAATTTGCTTTCGTAACGTCTAGTAGTTTTGCAGAAAGTTCATTAATAATTTTTTGATTACCCTCTAGCTGATTTTTATCCATTATCCACTGAGATTCTTTTTGTTTAAAATCCCAAAGTTCTTTCTGATGGTTTTCAATCAGAAGTGTTAAATCTAAATCTCCTCGGTCATCTTTCATATTGACTTTATAGGATAGTTACCTTAAATTGTCAAGTATGGGAGTTCCAAAAAGATTAACAGAAATGCAAAAAAGATTTGCTGAATACATGGTATTTGGTGGACCCGAAGGTATGATGACTCAAATGGAGGCAGCGAAGCTTGCTGGCTATAGTCCTAAGAGAGCAAAACAAGAAGGCTGTGAGTTGATGAATCCAAGACTTTCCCCGTTAGTGGCAAAATTTATGGGAGAACTCAAAGAAGAGAGACGAAAAAAATTTGAAGTAAGTTATGAAAAGCATGTTGCCGAGCTAGACAGAATTAAACAGGCTGCTCTCAAGAAGGGAAGTTTTTCTTCTGCTGTAAACGCTGAAGTATCTCGAGGCAAGGCAGCAGGATTATACATAGACAGAAAAATAATAAAACATGGGAAATTAGAAGAATTAACAGTGGAACAACTAGAAGCCAAAATGAAACAAATTTTACACGACTACGAACCTCTTCTATCTCCAAAGATTGTTGAAGGGGTAATTGAGAATAAGCCATCTAAATCTTCGTCATCTTCTTCACCCAAGGCAAAGGAATCATCGTCCGATCTCCAAAAGTAAAGCTACCATCATCTTCCTTATCATAGGAAGCAAATAGTTTAATAGCATTCTTATCTTTAGAATATAACCAACCTTCATTGACTGGGGTAGCCAGCTTCATCTTATTGAATTCTTTCTCATCAGCCCAACCAGAGTCACTAATACAATCAATCCATTCAACTCTATACTTTTGAAAGGGAATCTCGGACGGACTACTCACAACATTTAATTTTCTCTTCTTGGGCATTTTATCTTTATAACTTAAAAATCTCTATAGGTATGTAAAAAAAAATGAAAAAACCAAAAGCTTGAAAACTTTTGGGGCTAGATAGAGCTATTGTACACATATGTCGCACTTAGTTCAAAAGTGACATTATAATCTGTCACATGACACTTTTTATTTACACCAAATGGCAGACATTATTGTTGTATACCAACACTTCTAAGCCATTTGTACAAAAAGACACTTTTTCTAGAGTAGTTTTTATTTGAAAATTTATTTTTTTTTAGCTGCATATACAGATTCTGTCGTATGCCTTAGTTTGAACACATTTCAAACACATTTAGGACACTTTATCCTTTGAAAATTCTTCCAGTAATGCCGTCGTATCAACCTGTGCTTGTTCTTTCTCGCTATGAATTAGTTCATTGTATTGGTCCAACCTCTTAAGAAACTTATGTTTCCAGCTCCGTAAGCCCTGGTCCGTGATCCTAAATTCTTGATAATATAGATCCGGCGTACAAATCATAATGACCCCCTGCCTGATCGTGCTCCCGTAGTAGGCATCGTGGGCCATGGCGTAGGCGGCAATTTGCATATAATAATCCTCAATCCATTCTTCTCTCTTAGGTCGATTGGCTTGCTTAAAATCAACGATGGTCTCTAAATCATTGTGCAAGCATACCAGGTCAGTAGAGCCAGCATATAACCCAGGGTAATGTAGCATGACTTCCGAACCATAGATTTCTGAAACAGGCGTAAGACCCACTTCAATAATTTTTTCGGCCATGGACTTCGCCTCGCATCCGATTGGCGTAAGATCATCGTAGCCAACGTCCGTGATATGAGACTCCAGGAACTTGTGCATGCTTGTCCCCCGCTGAGAAGATAAATTCTTGATGGATTCTGCTTTTTCATGTCCTACCTTATTTTTCCACGCCGTTAGATACTCCTGATTCTTGGTCTTTGCAAGGATAGTTGTGACGCTAGGCAATTTAATTCCCTGGAAGTCATAGAACCGGGTTCCGGTCTCTCCATCGGTAATTTGTTTCCCGGTGATGTAGCTGTATTTATGACTTTTTTTCATTTCTTTTTTTCCAATACTTATAAAAACCTTTATCTTGAAAGTACTTCGCAATACGATCAGCAGACACTTGACCACTGACAATACAATCATATATAATTTTATAAAATTTTTTATGCATGGTCCTCTCTTCCGGCATCAATACTTTCTTTTATAATTTTTTTAATATAATATTCTCGTGCGGCGGCTTTGACGTGAGGAAGTTTTCTATATTCTTTCATATAATTTCTGGACCAGGCTTTACCATGTTCCGTTCTCGACCAGGCCAAGCGAGCTCGTCGGCGGCTTTCTTTATACTTATGATTACTTTGGAGTTTCTCTAAGCGATTCATTTAAATCTTTCCTTTCTTTGTTTTCTTCTTTTTCTTCTTTTTTAAAAATTTCGTTGAAACGTTTTCGGTAAATGTCGGTAGAAACACGAGATCGACCGTCCCATTTCGGTTTTTTATTTTGGGTCATATAAAATATATTTTAATGTAAGTTCTTCCCCTTTGTTAATATCTTTGACGACGGTAATATACCATTTATCAAAACCTTCGCGAATACGCGCTTGAGAGCGATGACAATTAGGGGTTTCCGAATGATTAATAAATCCTCCTAAAGGAGTTCGAATATACTCTCCATCAATTCGATAATGAGAAATTCCAAGTAAGGTTCCTTGTACTAATTTTCGTGTCGTAAACACACCTTGACCGCTAATCGCGGAATCGGCAATAATTAATTGATAAGGTAGGGGTTTGTAATTTTCTTTTTTCATTTTACGGTGGGGCCCGAAGGCCCCATGTTTTTAAAACCCATCTTTTTTGATGGATATTTTTTTACTAGGTTTTTTTAAGTTAAAGTTATAAGCTTTAACCATCGCTTCATCCCAGTCTTCTTGGTTCTGACATTTATCAAATTTCTTAGTATTTTTTTCCAATTGCTTGTAGGCAATCGTATAAGAAAAATCTTCCAGTCCAGAAACTCGGAGAAAAGCTTTACAAAACTTACCAATGTTAACAAGATTAGGAGCAAATGCTTTAATCTTCATTAACTGATTGGCTTGTTTTTGAGCACCCTCTAAACTAGCAACTTTAAAATCACCCATTTTAAAATCTTTTAGTCCTTTGCCTGCGCTGTGTTGTAAGGGTTGTCCGTACAACAAGAATAAAGCAATATCAAATTTTAAAGAATAAGTTTTAAGAAAAGTAGCAATTTTTAGATACTCTACATGATTCCAATGATTCTTATGACAATAGGCCTTTAGATAATCGTGTCGGGTCCATGATTTTTGAGAAGTGTTAATAAGAAGAACATCTTTAATAGTTGTTTTACGACTCACAATATACATAACTGGAATGTCCAGAATTTTGCATGAAGTGAAACGTCTTTGACCATCAATGATTTCATTCTTTTCATTAATAATAATCGGCTGTAACTGTCCTCTCTTTTGAATACTTACAACCAGTTCCGCAACGTGATTATCATCAACATCTCGGTTATCTTCCATTAGTTTAAATTTACTGTAGTTCCGCGTGTATAATACATCGGTGTCCAGTTTGGCATCATTTTTTAATTTATCTAATGAATAATGACGACCTAACATGGGAACAGTATTTCCTTGCCATTTAGAAAACATCTCATCTTTGGGTTTAGAAATATTAGTAATAAATCTTCGTTTACTACCTTTATTTCTATCTCTTTTTTTCTTCATTTATTTCCTTTCTCATGAGTTAATTAAAAATAAGGTTATAAACGAAACCCATGTAACATTTATAACTTGGTTTGTTTCTTTCATGCTTCCTATATAGTCCTTCTGTGAACTAAGTTCAAGTCTTTTTTTGCAGTATTTGTATCGCTGAGGCTTGGGGAGAATAAGGCTAAATTGTGACTAACATATAAACACTTAATAAAGTCACGAAAGTTAGGGTACTAAAAATAATAATAAAAAAAGGAGGCATTTATTTAGGGTTTGTTTTTGTTTTAATAGAATCATAGACATGTTTTTTAATGTCTTTTTCTGTTGCCATAATGGTAAGAACGTCAACTCCATTATAGGCTTTCACATAAGCATTATGGGAAACAGCCACACTTCCTCCTGCAGTGATGAGCGCAAACTCAGTGCAAGAATGGGTTACTATTGTAATGGTCAGTAGAATTGTTATCTGACGAATCCGATGTAGGATTGTATACATAATATTCTCCTTCTGAATCACATTCCCAACACTGGTGAACGTTCTCCACACTATTTGGTTTTTTACCAAGTAGTTTTAGCATATAATTACTTGGTTTTATTTTAACAAAGCCATTGCCATTACATATATCACAAATAGCTTTATGTACTCTATATTTTTTTAATTTTACCATTTAACTTCTTCGCTTTCTCATTCGCTAATGCCTCAATCGTTTTACTAATAGACAGTTTTGCGTCTGGTAATAAAACTTTGGACAAATTTATTAATGTCTTGTATGTTCCATGCGTTAATGAAACATTTCTATACTTTGTTATATCCGTCATATGTTATTTCCTTTCATTTGGATTATTATATAGGATATTTAAAAGCATTGTCAAGATGAAAATATTATTAAGTTTAATTATTTGCTCCGCTGTAGCCGGTGAATGCCAAGCCCCTTTTCAACATAGAACGTTGTTTGAAGATTGGTCGAGTTGTATGCACCAGGGCTATAATGACTCATTGTCGCTGTTAAATGTTATGGGAGATGACTATATTAATACCAATAAAATTTTTATTAAATTTTCTTGCAAAGAAATCGCAGAAAAACAGGTTTGATATTGAGGCAAAATGTGTTACACTATTTTTTCTCACCTTTAATACCTATCCTTCCCTCTCTTTAGGATAGGTTTGTTCATATAACCCCCGTAGTTTCCGTGCACGTACTCGTACGGGAGCAAAGGCTCAGTTGCTGTACTCCCAGGCGCGAAGCTTAGGGAATCTTATACGCTAACCGCAACAGCTTCTTAGCGCGAAGCGTTTGTGCTGTGAGGCCCGTCCTTTTATCATCGAAATTCTATTCACAATAAAAACCCCACATTAAACTACCATTACGGGTATAGTTTCCTTGATTAGGCCCTGGTCCGTGGTACGTGGTGTTAGCTTCACGCCACGCGTCTCCTAACGTAGAGCAATCAAGACCGTGCGTGGGAAGTCTTATTTCCTGAACGCTTAGGTTTGTGGTAAGTAATAATATTATTATGTGTTTCATGTTCTAATTCTACCGCACCTGGTTTTCTTCGTCCCCACTTAATAATTTTCTCAAAATTTTTAGCTTTAATTTCTATTCGAGGGCCAAATTTTCTCCAAGAAGATTTAACCAGATTAAGTTCAATAAGGAAGCTATTCCATTGTCGCTCAGAAATATTAGAAACCTTTATGTGTATTTCTTTCATATCCCTAATATAGGAGATTAGATGATTTTTGTCAAGGCCTGTATTAAATTAATATATCTTTTAAATCGAATGTTATACCCTCTAATTCAGGGGGTTTTCCTTTAGGATAAGTGGGATAAACCATAAATTTATCGCCTGTTTCTTCATTGGTACAACCGGCAACGAGCCAGTCCCATTTAAAGTCATTATCTTCAACGAATTCACGCATAACTTCATAGGTTTGATCAGGGTGTTGCTTTAATAGATTAGCCTTACATTCGGACATGGTTCTAAACCAACCTTGCATCTGAAAGTTTTGTTGAGTGATAACGGGATCACTTCCTATTAAATAAGCTAATATAAGAATTTTATACATTATCCCTGGCCTCGTGATTTTTTGCGTTTGGGAATTCGTTTGGAATAGTTTTTTGCGTGACGTCCAGGTCGTTTTCGAGGGGTACGTTTGATATGCTTATAACCATATAGGTTCTTAGCTTTCTTGCGAGCCATGGGCTCTAATCTTTCCCGTGGATTTCTAAAACACTATGACTTACAGGTAAATAATTAATTTTTCCATTAATGTATTGGTGGCAATCTGAACCACAGGTTACACAGCGATAAATCTCTGGGGTTACGGATACAAACATACTTTCATTTTGACACAGCGTACATACACCATTACTAACACGCGCCGATAGCTCTAATTTACCAAATATTTTTTCGTTCATACTTTTGTTTTCGCTTATACTTCGTTTTATCTTTAAATCGTTTAGGAGTAAAGTGCTTTAAAAGACGAGCAATAGGATTTCTATTTGAGGATGATTTTTTTGATTGAGATTGAGCCATCAATATTAGTCTCTAATTCAGCCTGAGTCTTGATACATTTATAACTGACCGTATCAGAGTACGTTCTCTCCGCCTCGCGTTTTCCGCGGAGGCAAATTGCCATCGAGTCCTGGATACGATGTTCCTTAATTTCAAAATTTATAAACATTAATAATGCTACTACTGTTTCCATTTAGTGTGCTCCTTTTCCATTTCTATAATGCATTTCTCTATTAGCATCTTTTAGTTTTTCTATATCTTCTAAAACTTTATCCATTTGTTTTCTTAAAAATTCTATGTTTACTTTATTTAAAGCCATGTTCTCGATATGTGTATTTAATTTATCCGTGGTTTTGTAAAGATCCTCAATCATCATGAACTGCTCAGAATCTGCGGGCAAACTGCCCAGCTGGCCCCGAGGCCATTTTATACGGAATTCTGTGTTCTCCGTTAAGTCTTTTTGCATTAATTCTACTTCTGTTGAAAGTTTGTTTTGAGTTTCAATAATACCAAAATAAGCCCAGGTCCCGATCGCGACCATCGCAATCAACGAGGCTACGGTTTTCATCGGCATCTGAACTGCCGCTTCTTCTGAAATTCTTAAAGGTTTAGCCATAGATTCCACAACAACTGAATTTATCCATAAAGAAATAATGATAGACACTGAAGCCCACCACTGTCCCTATACTTATTCCAACAAACAACATAACATATTTTATCAACTTAGTCTCCCATTACTTCACGTTGAAGGTCCTTGATGTCCCATTGCTGATCCCTTACAGAATCTGTGGTTTTTCTAAGGATTTCCTCCAAGGCTCTAAAGTATGCATTCACTTCAGTCACCCGAGCATTAACATTAAACATCTCCCTTGTAAACTCTTCCTTATCCTGCGCATATTTATCAAAGATTATTTGAATATCTTTGTTTAACATCATGACCTGTTGTTTATTTTCTTCAATGGTTTCGGTTAAATTAATAATATATTTAACTGATCCAAAGGTTGCAGCCAGGATTGATACCACTATGGGCACAATTACTACAAGTTTACTTTTCTGTAGATCCATTTTTCTTCAACTCCATTTGTTTTTTGTGTTCTTGTTTCATAATCTCATCAAAAAGATTATCATCCGTTCGTTGTCTTTTTTCTTCTTTTTTAAGGAATTTCATATCTCTACATTTTTTAGCGACAAGTTCTAGTTCAGGTCCCATCTCTATGTTTCTATATTTTCGACAAATTTTAAGGAGTTCTAGTTGATGTCTAAGTTCGTATCTTTGTTCTTGTTGTTTTTTAAATTTTTTATCGCAGGTATTTCCAAATTTAAAACGAAAGTTTACTCCTACTCGATACTCATGATCTTCATGAGAGCTTGAACCTCTGTCGATGTAGTCCATTCCGCCTTGTCTATATTCTACGTAAGGAGTGATATCACCCGCATAACAGTCACGCCAGTTTTGGCCAAGATATTCGTTTTTTGCTTGGGCTGATGCGCACGCAGCTAGAAAGATAACGCCAACAATTAGAAAAGATATAAAATATTTCATCCATTTAATTGTTCTGTTTCTTCTTTTTCTTGCGAGGCTTCTTGCCCTTAAAATTTTTAAAGTTCGATATCTCATTTTGTATTACCTCAATTTTCATTTTAATCACAACCATGTCTTGTGATAAGGAAAATGATCTTTGTAGTGACCATCCTCCGAGCGCTAATACAATAGCGAGTAGTGCCGTTATTAATTTATCATTCATTGGGTTTACCCTTCGTTTTTATTGTGTATTCATATGTCTGTTGTTCGGCGCGTTCTTTTTCTTCGTTTAGCCGACAACATGTACCTAATTTTTCTTTTTCTTTGGTATGCGTATTGCAGCATTTTGTTTCGTCTATTGGCATGCGAGACACTCATCGTTATTTACTGTAGCTCCCTGGGGGTTACAATTACATTTTTCACAAGGACATACTCCGTTACTATCGGAATGTCCTTTGACATTACAATGACAATTACAAAAGCAGTCTTTACATTTATTCATATTGTTTAATTATCCATTTTTTAAAAAGATTCCAATATTTTTTAATCATGTTTTTTCTCCTCAATTTCGTAAAAAAAGTTGTCAGTGTCTTCGGTCCTCCACTTACTACTATCTTCTACATTCCACTCACTTGTTTGTACCTTCCAGTCTTTAGGAACTTCGTTCCTGACTGTGAATGAAGGAATACTCCATATTAATCTGTTGTTTGGCTGAGCCGCATAGTTGCCATCATCCAAGGCAAGTATATGAGCGCACTTATGTTCGTGCGGAATTTCTGAATGATCTGTGTCAACAATATTACTCTCTGGATGAGCCCAGTCAACTGTGAAAAGATAGGATCCGGTATGCCAGATCTTATTTTTATCTATATATTTGCCTGATTGGCCGTCTAAAATATCGTAATTAGTAATAGCAGGATAATAACTAAAGCAATTCCACAACTCCAGCTGGTCCAGCCGAGTCCGAGGAACTTCTTCTGGCTTAAATCCTCTTTGCATAAACGCACTAATTGGCAACCGATAGAAGATAGCACCATTTTCCATAATTGCATGAAAGAGTATAGGACGCCCTGTAATCGATGCCACCCCAAAAAGAATGCAGTCTTCCACTTCGCCGTGATGTGCTTTGAGATCATAAAGGTATTCCCTCCTGATCTGTGCATACATCACAGGTATATTCGCGTTTAAATATGCCATTTAACATATAATCCTTTTTTTTATGCAATTGCTAAAAGAACCATAATTACTACAACAGCAATCACTAATTTTTTGTGATCTGTCCATAGGTGTTCTACTTGATCTAATATATTCATGTTTCCTCCTATTTGATGTTACCCCAATTAAAACCAGATTCATAGTCTACTTTATTTGGTACTTCTAGTTTAACCGCAGATTCCATAATTTCTACTATTTGTTTTGCTTGTTTATCAGATTCTACAGAAATATCTAGTTCATCATGAACTTGTATATGGGGAATAATGCCTTCTTTATATAAATCAACCATAGCTTTTTTAGTCATATCTGCTGCTGATCCTTGTATGAGTTTGTTTAAAGATTTATAAGTATAGGCTCGTTTAATCCCTGGTCCGTGTTCCCTGAGTGCTTCTTCGTGTGGTAAAGCTTTATGAATACCAAATGAATTAGGTTCCCATAAATGAAACCTACATAATCTTCCAAGTAACGTTCTAATTTTACCAGAGTCTTGAGCCCGTTGACTTACATTATCCATAAGTTGTTTTACAAATGGAACCTTAGTATGATATTTTTTAAATAATTCTTCCGCTTTATCTTTGGATACCCCAAGCTCTGCTTGCAATTTATTTTTACCCATACCGTAGAACAGACCCAGGTTTATAGTCTTGGCTTGTGATCTAGGTATCTCTGCCATATCAGCAACAATATTGTGAAAATCTGCATCTCCTTCACGATAAGCTTCTAAAACTTCATCCACGCCATAGAGATTTTGTAACGTTGCATAATGCACTACCAACCTAGGCTCTTGTTGATTATAGTCAAAACAACCCCATGTATGGCCTTCCTCAGGGATAAATAAGGACCTAATCCGTGGTCCGAGATCCTTGTTCCGTGCTGGTATTTGCTGTAAATTTGGATTGGAATAAGAAAATCTTCCGGTAACCGTTCCTCCATTGTCTCCACGCAATTGATTGATATCAGCGTGGATTCTACCTTTGTAGGAATGTTTAAGGATTGTGTCAATAAATGTCGTGTGAGATTTATTAATTTCTCTAGCCCGAGCAATGTGTTTTACAACGGGGTGAGGGTGATTAGATAAAAAATTCTTAGTAAAAGAAGGTGCGTTTGTTTTTTCAGTTCTATCATACTCTAAATTTAGTTTATCAAAAACTTGAGCAATAGAGCGTGCCGCCCATATTTGAGTATCTATGCCTGTTTCTTTTTTTACAGCTAACAATGATTCTTTTTCTTGAGTAACTAATTCTTTTTTTAATTGATGAGCTGCTGCTACGTCAACACGCACCCCTTTAAATTTCATATCAATTAAACAAGGAAATAATTCAGTTTCCATATTCATGATGGCACTAAGATCTTGATGATGTATTTCTTTTTTTAGTTCTTGCCAAAGGGCTAAAGTTATTTCAGCATCCTTTTCTGCATATGCGCCCACATAAATGGCAGGTAGTTTATACATTTCTGCCTTAGGGTCAACTCCCCAACTTTTCGCAGCTTCATATAATTCTGTTTCATTCTTTCCTTTACCAGTGTATCTTTTACTGCAGTTGTTTAAGTCATAGCGCATTTGATTTTCATCAACAAGGGCCGAAGCAATCATCGTGTCCACTATTTTACCGCTAATACTTAAGCCGATCGCTCGTAGCCAACAAACGTCATACATGGCGTTATGAAATATTTTTATCGCGGGTGTACTTAATACATCTTGAACCCATTTCAAAACTTTTTTTCGATCCATGTTGCCGCCACCTTCGTGAGCAATAGGATAATAGCCACACCAATTTTTAACAGCTACTGCTATACCCGTTACGTCTCCTCTACCTACAATTGAACCTGATCCCATTTTAATTAAATCAGGATCTTTTGTTTCTAAGTCTATTGAAATTTCATCGTACGCAGATAAGTCAGGAAAATTTTCTGGCGGTAACCATTCTGTTTGGGGTTTAAAAAGAGGTATTTGCATTATTTAATTCCTTTCGGTGGGTGATAGTGTCCTGGATTGTCATCATCAACATAATATAATTTAATTTTTAATTGTTTTTGAATGTTAGTCAAAGACCGATGAACGGGAAATCCATCTCTTTTTCTTATAGATCTTTTTTTAACATCTAATAATTCAATTTCGCCATCCGGTGAAACAACGACGATGTCAGCCGGTCCTGATTGCATTACATTTTTAAAAACAAGAAATCCTCTCTTTAAAAATTCGTTTATGGCTACATGTTCGTAAATAGTTCCAATTCGACCAGGTTGTTTTAATCCCATTCGTTTGCCTTCCATTTTTGTTGGGGTTTAAAAAAAGTATCTTCATTAATTGTGAGGACACCCATTCTTCCATTTGTTGTAACCATCAACCCAGTCTTTGCCTGAAGTCTCTGGTGGTTTTCTTTCTGCTTCTTCTTTAGTAATACCCGCGTTTCGGTATTCCTCTTCTTCTGTCATTGGTATTAATTGGTAATCTCTTTCAATTATCATTTCAATAAAGTGAACAGCTTTTTCTAAATCTTCCTTTCCATTTTTAAATCTGTGTCTACAGATGTATTTTATAGCCGATCCTTCTGGAAAAAGCAATTCGTTCTCAATTACAAATTTACTTGGCTGAATTTTAAAATTCTGTTGGTAATGGTTTCCACCTATTTGTTTATCGTATGCGCTCATATATTAAATCCTTTGTTATATTGTTTAGGTTCTATAATGTGTAAATTTTCTTTCGTTCGCGTTGCTCCTACATAAAACAAACGGTTCTCATCATCTGGATTTTTTTCATAATTGGTGAGCGTTGTTTTAGTAAGATCGGTAAGAAGAACTACGTTCTGAGATTCTCCGCCTTTAGCGGCGTGAATAGTAGAAAGTTCTATTCTTGGAGGTTTATTTAATTGTTCCCCATTCGCTCTCATTTTTCTTAAATATTCTATACGTCTTGAACCTGCATCATCAAAAGCTTCATACCAAACTTTTCTAGTGTTTAAGCCAAAATCTTTTGTAAGTTGGTCAATGCCATAAAACGCACCTTTTGTCATTCCGTACATTGGAGTTTTATCAACATGTGTCGGGGACATATAGGTATAAATTTTTTCTATTTGTTTGTATGATAAAAGTTGTCCCTGTCTTAAATGCTCCCAGTCGATAGCTGCTTCTTGAATATCTTTTTCATAACTACGTTTATGTCTTGTTTTATAATATAGTCCTTTACGATATAAAACATCTTCTATCTCTCTAAGCATATATTTGGTGCGAGCTAATACTAACCACTCACCCGAAGACATATCAATTGAATCAATTTCAAAATGTCTGTGTAAACTACCTTCATTAGTTTTAGGTTGCCATGTTTTATCTATTCGATGTTTAATTCTATTTATGATTCCCATTGCTAGTTGGTGAACTTTCATAGGTATTCTGTGTGATTGTATTAATGGAAGATTGATCATTTGATCTTGTAAAGCTATAAAAGAATCTACATCAGCACCAGCCCATTTAAAAATAGCCTGATCATCATCACCAGCAATAAAAGTATCTTCTGTTTTATCCCAAATAGTTTTAGTCATATCCCATTGCATAAGAGATAAGTCTTGTGCTTCATCAATAAATACAACGTCAAAGTTTGGAGATTTATCTGATTTTATAAAATCTAAAATCATGTCATTGAAGTCTATTAGGTTATATTCTTTTTTATATCTTTTTAATTCATTATGAATGATACGTAATTTATCTAATTCTAAATCTTGAGTATGTTCTCTTCTATTATATTGTTGTTCAGGTGTAATATTTCTAAGTTGCGCTAATTGTATAATTTGTAAATATTCACTATCAGAAGTAAATATACCATGATCTTCTTGATGTTCGGCATAAGAAACTGGAAACCCTAATTTCTTTCCCAAATCTTTGTAGTGTCTTGACTGCATAACTTGATCTTTTTTAAGTCCTAATTTTCGAAAGGCTAATGAGTGTAGTGTTCTAAAATAGGGAAGATCGTCTTCCGTTAAATTAAATTTTTTTATTGCTTCATCTCTGGCGTGGTACGCAGCTTTTTGTGTGAAAGCAAAGTAACCAATTTTATCAGGATCTGTTTCTTTTAAATACTCATCTACTTTATTTAATAAAGTGGTTGTCTTTCCCGTGCCAGGTGGTCCTAATACTATTGTTTTCATATTCCTAAATTTAATTTCAATATAAAATAAGCTGTAAGTGCAACTAAAAATAACAAATCAGTGCTCATCAAAATACATCCTTGGGTTTTAATTCTTTTTGTTTATAATCTTCTTTTTTCTTGTCAAATTCTTTTACTGTAAAAACAGAAACACGTTCTTTTCCCACTCTTTTTTTGTCATCACAATTACAATGATCTTTCAACATTTGTGCTGTACGTTGATAATTTATTTCCCATCTTTGTCTCACTAAAAACTTACTGTAAAACATACTAAAAACAAAATGATGATATCCTCCATGAGACCACACTCCTCCTTTTTTAAGATCACTAACATCCGAGCCAATGTGTCGGTTCAAACAAAACTCTTCTAAATGACTTTTTAATTGATCGGGTGTTGTTACACCTTCAGGTGGTTCCACAGGTTCGTGGTTCTTCATTAATGGGTTTATAATGGTGTCCCAATCTTTAGGTTTAACTGTTGGGGGTTTAAAATCCAGTTGTTCCATACATGCTTCCTGGAATAGACTTTGTTGTTTTAAAAATTTAACATTTTCTAAATGTAATCTTTCTCCATCAACATTAAGATAATAATAAGGTTTTTCTAATTTAATTTTTTGTAAATCCGTCAATGCAGGAAATACAATTTCATCTCCTATCCCAAACTTTCTAGTTCTACATAATTTTTTATCACAAAGATTACACATAGGAACGTCGTTACATTTGTATCCCCATTCTTTTTTCTCATGTTGGGCTATAATTCTTGCTACACCTGCTTCTTCGTATGGAGGTTCACATGAAGTAGCATTAAATAAAGTTATTTGAGTTTTCCACTCACTAGGCCATTTCTTTTTTGCGTAGACCGCATAATGAAAAAGAGCATTATCCCTACCTCCTCCCTTGTCTCCTTCAAGAACTTTGTTCATAGACATAAGTTCAATACAAGGTGGTGCATCATCATATTCTGATTTAGGTCTTTCTATTTTTATGTTTTTAAATTGTTCTGCAGTTTGTTTACTTCTATCATACTCTCCATAAAAACCACTTAGATTGGCCGCTTCACCATTAGAAAGAAAAGCATATCGTGTTGTATTGTCCCCATTAAAGTATGGTAAATTTAAGAAATTTCCCGTATCATCTTGGGATTTTAATTTTATCTGTTTTGGAAAAACTTCGGATCCTCCGTAACCTAGCGCTGTTTTTATTTCTGTAAGTTTGTCTCTCATTCTTTCTGCTGAAACTGGTTCTGTGGTAAACAGAAAGACATGTGCTCCTCCACTTTTGGATCGACACACTACTAAAGGTAAATTTAATTGTTTTATTTGATTTATTAATTTTTTATGATCAAAGCCTGCGTATGAGTCAATATCTACGCACCCCCATTGACATTGGTTGTCATCATTAATTGGAATAATTCCTAAACTTTGTGACCCTTCTAAATGTTTCAACCAAAGCTCTTCTGTTACAGGTTGACGTACCACAAAAGATTGGCCTTTTACTTTAACACCATTTTCTCCAGCCGTATTTATTTTAGTGCAACCATGCGCACGTTCTAGCCCTTTAAATATTTCTTTAAATTTATTTATACTCATAATTTTGTCTTGGGCGTTTTCACTCTCGCTTCCACGCCCAATCCTAGGAATCTAGCTTGGCTAGATGATTAATAAGGTGAATCGCTTTTTGATTCTTCAGATCCGTGTTTAACTTTTACCAAACCTTTGCTATTTTTTTCCGCAAAAGTTTTAGCAATAGAATAAACACCTTTATCTGTCACTGGACCAACTTTAGTTACATCCCATCCAAACCATGTTCCTTTGTCATTCGACATTTGAACAGTTTTTAAATTATAAATGTGGCTATATGTTGGTGGTGTAAATAAACCGTTTTTACCTTGTAGCTTAAGACCCATCATCATGGAGTTCCATTTACGACTAATTTTTAATTGAGTCGCCTTCATGGATATCAACGCTGTTGAGGGAGTTTTACCCATATGAATCACAAAATGATTCGCAGTGTTTTCTAGATAGTTACCATTAGGTAATCTATCCTTCCAAGATTTATCACGAGTCGTTGTACTCACGATATCACTATCTGCACTATGGATTGCTACAGGAGCATTTCCTGTTTGACCTCTGTCTTGCCATTCGACATACTGTCTTTCATAATGAACAGGTATAACATTTATACCTTTGGCTCCATCATAAAGCTCTTTGGTCACGCTGTTTACAATCATTCCAGGTTCTGCTCCGCTAATAAACTTGGCGTTTTGTTTATTAACCTCTGGAGATAATTGTCCTAAAACTTTCAGAAAGGGTAACGCAAGATCTTCCTGCGTCATATTCTGAGAGCCCGCACCTGCATCCGCTTCGAATAAATTCGTAGACAATGCACCTGCTTCTTCTTTTCTTTGTACTTGGTTCATGTTTATTGTTTCCTTTTTATTGTTGTTTTATTTCCAACATAAATGTTGAAAAGTTCCGTTGGCATGTCTTTACCCGCCTCAATACGCTCACGGACTAGCGCTTTAAGAGTCATGGGCTCAACCTTCAGCTTTTGTGTTGGTTGATACCCACGCTCTTGTGCAAGGGCAGCATAATCTGCCGCCTTGTTTTCTTCGTTTTTGCCAAAAGATACAGTAATATCATTTTTGATAATATCACCTAATCCATTGTCACGAAGCCAGTTAAACGCAGCTTCTCTATTTGCAATAGTGATAGTTGCGCTATAATTTGGTTTAACATCTACTGAAGATCCATCCATAAGTTTTAAATGAGATAAACCCATTTCACTCATCATGGTTGGAATTAATTCTCCCGAAACATGTTCTAATTCTTTTTTTGTGTGTTTTATATTTTTTTCTTGTTGTTCAAGTGTAGCTTTTAAAGCTTCTAATTTTTCAACTTGATCAGCCAAAGATTGAATGTTATCCGTTTTTTGGATAATCTCTTGTTGGTCTTTTTCAAAATCTATTTTACTCATCTATTTTTCCTTTCTCGTATAAGTTTATAGCAATGGAATAATATTTTCTTTCTTGTTTATCCCACTTTAGTAAGTTGTATTTACCATTCGTTATATCAGATACTATAGAACAGGCAACGCCAATGATGGCAGGATCTCCTGTTAATAATAAATGATCGGTTGTTTGATAATCAGCTAATTCTTTTCTTAGTTTAAAAATCAAAGGACCTGGTGAAAAAATTATTTGAGAAAGTTCAGGTAATAAAAATTTAAATGTCCCGTATTCTGCAGCTCCTAAAATATTAATTTTAGGACGACCTTCTCTAGTCCCCGGCACTTCTTGTATTACATATACAGTTGGTAACTTTTTTTCTTTCATGCTTGACAATATAATGTTTGATAGTTATATTGTCAACTAGAAAGAAGAAAAATTATGAATTATAAATTTAAAACAAAACCATACGCACATCAATTTACTGCTTTGGAAAAATCATGGAATAAAGAAACTTATGCCTATTTTATGGAAATGGGTACAGGTAAGACTAAAGTATTAATTGATAATGCTGCCATGCTTTATGATAAAGGTAAGATTGATGGACTTTTAATTGTTGCACCTAAAGGTGTTGTGGGAACTTGGTATACAAATGAGTTACCTACACATTTAGCCAATCATATAGAGAATACGACAATATTGTGGCAAGCTAACATTACAAAAGGTCAGCAAGAAAAATTAGATACTTTATTTAAGGTAGGAGAACAACTTCATATTTTAATTATGAATGTTGAAGCCTTAAGCACTTCTAAAGGAACTAATTTCGCTGCAAAATTTATCTCTTCTCATAATACTTTAATGGTTATTGATGAGTCAACGACTATCAAAAATCCTAATGCTAAAAGAACAAAAAACATTCTTAATTTATCTATTAAAGCTAAATATAGAAGAATTATGACAGGATCTCCTGTTACTAAAAATCCATTAGATTTATATAGTCAATGTCAATTTTTAAGTCCGTGGTTGTTGGATTTTAATTCTTATTATTCTTTTAGAAATAGATATGCTGAAATGAAAACTTTGCACATGCATGGTCGATCTATTCAGGTAGTGCATAAATTTAAAAATTTAGGTGAATTATCTGATTCTCTTAAAAATTTTTCTTATAGAGTATTAAAAGAAGATTGTTTAGATTTACCAGATAAAATATTTATTAAAAGACAGATTGCTCTATCTCCAGATCAAAAAAAGTTATATGAACAAATGAAAAAAGAAGCTTTAGCTGTTTTAAACGGAAAACAAGTGACTACGGTTAATGCATTAACTCAACTCATGAGACTTCATCAAATTACATGCGGGCATTTTACTGCAGATGATGGGACTACTCAAAGAATTTCTAATAACAGGATAGGAGAATTAATGGATATTTTAGAAGAGACAGAAGGTAAAGCTATTATTTGGGCTCACTACCAATGGGATATAAAAGATATTATTAAAGAAATTAATAAAGTTTATGGTCCGGGTTCCGTGGTTGATTATTTTGGATTAACGCCACAAGATAAAAGACAGGGCAATATTAAGAAATTTCAGTCCGACCCTAAGTGCCGGTTTCTTGTTGGAACGCCCTCTACAGGCGGCTATGGCATTACTTTGACGGCTGCAAACACGGTAATTTACTATTCTAATGGATATGACCTAGAGAAGCGATTACAGTCCGAGGACCGTGCGCATCGAATTGGACAAAAGAAATCTGTTACTTATGTAGACATCAATGCGCAAGATACCGTGGATGAAAAAATTGTGAAATCTCTGCGTAAAAAAATAAATATAGCTTCAGAAGTTCTTGGGGAGGAGCTTAAATCATGGATATAATAGGATATACGCGCGAGGCGCGCAGAATTTTCAAATAAAGGTTATCACAGCTGCCACTCGGCGCCCTTTGTTTGGATAGTTTTGATAATGTAAATAACTTCCGTCAAAGGAAACCATTTTAAATTGTTTTGGTTCAATAGTTTTTATAATTTTCTGTTTGTCAGAAAGAATAACGGTTGATCCACCCTTACTCTTATTTAAATACATAATGATTTGTTGATGAGAAAAATCATGATCTCGATGAGGTGTTCCTTTTTCTTTTATAGGAAAAGTTAAGTTAATACTTCCTCGTAAAAAAACTCGGAAGTTAAGTTTATGTTTCTTTATAAATTTTGTTGCGAGCTCTGTAAAAAAAGCAGCGTGAGGTGAACGAATCTGGTGAGTGTCTCGATGAATTAAAGTATGAGAAAGAAAAGGTTTTCCATCGTTCTTAACCTGATTAGGAGACCAGAAAAAAGCAATATCTCCGCCTAGAATAACAGAATCAATATACTGTTTTTCCTTCGCCTTAAATATACTTTCGTCCTCTATGATCACGAAGACATTATAAATTATTTTAAAATAATAGCAAGCATGGATTTAGTAGGATATACACGCGAGGCGCGCAGAAATTTTAAAATCCGCGCGCATAAATTTTAAAATCCTTATTTTATAAGAATTTCTTTTGCTCGTTTTTCTTCTGGTGGATTGTGTTTTAAATTTATTTTTAACATTCCATCTTCTAACTTAGCCCCATTGCATTCTACATACTCAGCTAATTGTAGCTGACGTTTGAATGATCTTTTGGCAATGCCTTTATGAACAAAGTCTTCTTTGTCTTCAGAAGAACTTCCTTCAATTGATAACACACCGTCTTGAACATTGACTTTAATATCTGACTTTTTATAGCCAGCTAACGCCATTTCAAGAGTGTATTTATCTTCTCCAGCTTTCTTTATATTGTAATGCGGAAAGCCTGCATTGATAGTAGGCAAACGGTGAAATCTATCGAAGAAATCTTCGAAGCCGATTGCATTGTTTAGGAAATTGTTTAAGTTTATTAGATCAGTCATAATAACCTCCTTGTTAGACAGTTAATAATATAAGAGCCTCCTAAAGCACTCTTAAGATTAATATATATTATTTATAATAAATTACAAGTGATAAAATTTTTTATTGTGTGTCTTCTCACACCATAGATTCGTACTTAGTGCTACCATCTTCTTTGTAAGCTCTCAAGTATTGTTTCCTGTTGTTACCTTCGGAAAATGAGCAGTGCACCCAGCCTGAATTTGGATCTGATTCTTTCCAGTACTCGAGAATGAGTTGATCGTAATGAAGTTCCGAATCAATATAATCAGCAAGAGCTTTATTAGATACTCCAAAGATTTCGAAGTCCGCCGCCTGGCCTTTTGCATGTTGACTCGTGATTTTTGAGCCTATGGCTGTACACAGCTCTGGAGAGCGATAGCCGCTGGAAATGGTCACAACCTTCCCAAAATGGTCTCGAACGGGCTGTAGGATGGCCGTACAGAGTGATTGTAGGTTCTCTTGGTGCTCGGGTCCAGGGGTATTATCAATGCCTTTTCGTTCAGCTGTTTGGCTGGTTGTTAACTCTTTTAAACTAAAGTTTTTCGTCAGGTTCATCTTTTTTCTCCTTTATCTCTTCGTTAGCTTTATCTAAATCGTCTGTAGTGTATTCTAATTTTTGAAGTGCTCTTTTTAAAGCTGAATCTTTAGCCTTACAGGCATCGGTCAGTTCATTAACCTGCTCTTTAAGCACACGAACTTGTTCTTTATATTCCGTTATGATTTCTTGATAATCTGCTTTAGACATATTTAGAGAGCGCCGTGGGTAACTAAAGAAAATATAACATATGCCATACCTGTAATCAAGGCTCCTACAGATACTAAAAGAATACTTTCAACTCTATTAATTTGGTGTTCTAATTTAAGAATTTTATCATGCGTTTGCTTTTGCATAATTCGGCAAAGCTTTTCATGAGATTCTATTTTTTGTTGAGCATTATACTTAGCCATTAAGTTCTTCCCGCAATTACTTTTTCTGTGGGTGATAGTAATGCTGTTTCAGTCCGTGTCAAGTTAGTTTGTGGATCTTTTTGCATTGCATTACTCGCCATTTTAACAGGCATTGGTGTCGTACCCAAAGGTGGTGTTTGAATGTTAGCACCTGTTCTTTGAGCAGTACCAGTAATTTTTTGATTAGGTATCATTAAACGTGTTTGATCGTTCCCTTGTATTATGGGTGCTTTAATTTTATTATATTTAAACACATCATCTAGTCTTTGATTTTTTAAAAATCTTAATACTCTATCTAATTCTCTTTTTGGATAGAAAGATCTTTTATTAATAGATCTTTTATTGTTTGGATTTTTTTTATTAAATTCTTTGTTAATTTCCTTAAGCTCTTTTAATTTATTTTTAAATCTGGCTTTACTATAAGGTAAAGGATCAAATCTACCTGATAAAATTTTTCTTACATCACTATAAGAAACATTTCTACTTCTTAATTCTTTTCTTAAGGTAGAATTAGTTACACCAAATTTTTTAGCAGCCTTAAAAGCTCTATATATTCTTCTTTGTTCTCTAAAAATATTATTTTGTATCTTAATAAACTCTTCTGTGATTTCACCATTTTCGTTATTGGTTTCTAAATCATACAGATCACTGGCTTGATAAGCTTTACTTCTAATTTTAGTATAGTCACCAATTAAAAAGTCTACAGTTTTATTTACATCTACATCATAAGGTTTAATACCCGTTGCTAAACCCATTAATACATCTTGTTGATCGTATACTCTTCCTTTATAGGGAACACCTGTGTAGGCAGAATACATTTGTCTTAGAGTTGTAACCGCTCCTGGTTCCAGTTGTCTGTAAAAATACTCCCAAGATTTATTCCATTTTGTTTCATCTGAATCTAATTCACTCCAGATTTTTTTACCATTTTTAGTGTAGCCTCTTTTTATATCTAGAAATGCTTCCAAACCAATAGGTGTAGAAATAAAAGGATCAAAAAATTCTCTTACAGGCCCATTTTCATCAAAGGCTAGTCCTATTAGAAAGTTAGTTGAATTTTGGTTAGTTAATCTTTTTTGATTAATAGCATTGTATAACGCTTCCCAAGGTCTTCTGACATAATCATAGGGAAGAACTGTAGAGAGATCGACCATTTTAAATTTACCTTTGATAGCTTTAGTAATAGCCAAGAGTTGAGAGTTTCTTTGATATCCCGGAGCCAAGTTTTGTTGATACTCTTTCATAATGTCTTGAGTTAAACCTGTGAGTGCTCCATAGGTTTTCATAATAGCCAACCCTTTTGCACCTTGTGTAGTAAACAATCCTATTAAACCTCTGTATCCCATTTCTCTCAGAATTGGATCTCCGGATAAAATTTCTTTTGTAGATAGGTTCATTACATTAAATGAACCTCTTAAAGTTTCTGCCGGAAAGGCTACGAAGTTTCCAAGCGGTAAGTTTCTTACACCTTTAATAGCTAAAGGTACTTTACTATAAGTCGGCATTGTATTTCTAACGTAATAAGCTGAAGCTTCTTTGATAGCTTGGTCCAAAGTTTTTTTAGTGCCATCATTATTTAACATATCTAATTCTCTACCCGCTATATTTTTAAACCAGGTCTGCATTCTTTTCATATCGTTTTTTGCATAGTCTTTTAAAAAAGATTTATACCAATTGTAACCATACCATTTCCATACGTGGTCACCGCCTGCGTATAGCTTACCCATCAATTCCACAATTCGTGCATTACCCGCCGCTTTTATCATAGAGTCAAATGAGTTAATTGTTTTTCCTTTTTGAGTTGCCGCAAGTAACTGTCTTAATTCAGTCACCACAATGTTTTCATCTAGCGCACCAAATTTAATTCCTTCATCTATGTTAGCTAATAATTTTTCTTCAGCGGACCCAGCTAATTTACCTGAGTTATAAATATCATCGACTTGCATTTTAACTGCATTGGTTACGGAAGATCGACCACCAATCAGTCCTCTTAGCATTGCAAAGTCTGCTGCTGTTACAAAGTTTCTTGAACCTGTTGCAGGTGAGCCTACTGTTTTACCCCATTGAACTCCTGCTTTAAATTGAAGGAAAGTAGCATAGGCTGGAATTTCTGCTAAAATATCTAAAGGTCCTCTATTAGTTTTTAGTATTCTTGCTGTTTCAGCATCCGTCCATAAATCACTTAGTGTCGTTTTTAAACCCGACATTCCATCAATTCTTCCTACTTGAACAACTTCAGCTGTTCCTTTTCCTGCCCGAGCTGCGTATTGATCTGTGAAGACTTGACCTTCTTTTAACATGACTCTTGCAAGTGAGTCGTACATTTGTTTGTTGGCAACAGCATTCATCATGCTTGATGTTGTAAACAAAACATCTTTTTTAAGACCTTCCATACCTACAAGTTCTCCTTTACCCAATACTTTATTAAGAACGGTTGGTAGTTCTTCACCTTCTTTTAAAAAATCTTCTAATTCAAATCTTTGTCCAATTTTTCTAAGAATTTCAAATGGATTTTTATTATCTACTTTACCCATGTTTAAAATTTGTCTTATCATGACTTGAGAATAATCTGTAAGAGCCTGTGATCTAGGAATGCCTTTTTGTACTGCAGCCGCAAGGGCTTCTTCCCTTAAGTTTTGATCTCTTTTAATAAGTTTCTCTGCAAACTTTGCAGCATTTACAAATCGTATGTCTGAAGAAGGCATCGCTCTTCCTGGATTATTTAAAAATGCAAAAGATTTTTTAACATAACTTTTTGTTCCACCATTTAATGCATGAGCAAAACTATTATCATCAGGCACATATTTATTATATAATTTATTTATTTTAACAATTTCTTTTTTTAAAAGATTGACAGTGCTTTGCATTATTTCAGGAAGATTACTTAGTTTTCTTTTACCTTCTAACACTTCTAAAATTTCATCGGCATATTTATCTAGTAAAGAAGGAGAAGTTTTATTAGTGTTGTATAAACTTTCTGATTGTTTAGCTAAATTATATGATTTTAGTTCAATACTTTTTAATAAATCTTGAATTTTTTTTCCTGAAGCTCTAATTTCTCTACTCGCAGATCCTTTAATAAATGATCCTGCCATTGTATTTTTACCTGCAGATCTAATCCAGGATATGGCATTGTCTATTTTTTTTAAACCTGATTCTACTGGATCAATATTATCCACTGTAAATCTTTGCCACTGTGCATAGTCAGGTAATTGTTGAGTCCACTGCTTCGTTCTACCCATTCCAGTTAAAACAATTCTTGTTCCCAATTGATTAAAAGCCATGTCCATAGTGCCTCTAAAGCCTTTAGCTATAGCTGGAAGTACTAAAGGATCCAGTGCTGCGGTTTTGGTTACTGCTGTCAATAAAGGATTAACAACTCTACCTAAAGTGTCATAGGTTGCACCTACACCATAACCTAAAGTTTTAACAGCGCCACTCGCAGCAACTCCTAGTAATGGAAAGCCAGCTCCAATCATGGCACCTTCTTTTCCAAATTTAATTTTGTTTGACATCCTTGCAGCGGCTAATTCTTTACCGGTTTTTCCTTCTTCTTTAGTTCTTTTATAAAAGAGAGGATCTAATTTTCTTTCACCACCAGATATTAAAAAGTCTGTTGCTCCTAAAGATAAGGCACCCGTTCCCATTCTTTGGGCAAGCCTTGCTCCTGATTCAATAAATCTATTCTTATTGGCAAGTTTGGCATTTTGCATAAATAAGGTCTTACCTTTTAAACCTTTTAGTTTTCCAATATTTCCTATAATTTTATCTATGATTTTAAAAGGTACTAAGAACTGTGTTCCTATCTGACTGATCTCTCCCGCTAAGGTTTCTGGTTCACCTGTGCTTTTTAAAAACTTTCTAGTGATCTGGTCTAATTTTTTTGTAAAATTTGTATCAAAGGCATAATCAGCACCAATCGTTAAAAATTCTGCTAATGATTTAACAGCTAGAGGAGGACCTGTAACAAGACCTTCTGCTACGTCTGCAATAATATCTACTTCTTTTTCTGTATCTCGGCCAAAGAATAATTTTTCTTTATCCGTTATCTCATCTAATCTACCTTCCTTTATTTTTTTATTATATCTAACTTTCTGTGCCCACTGTGATGGACCAATAATAGGATCCAAAAGCAATGCAGATAATGGATTCCAAACTATTTTTTTTGATTTTTGTTGAGGTTCTTTAGTATTGTTTCGACTTACCTGAAACCGAATTTGATCAGTAATATCTTTATCATCAAGTTTCGATGGTAACGAGTCTTGATACCTAAATGGCTTTTCACCCATTAAACCCCCGATTGTTGAGGCAAGAATAATTGAACGTTATATTTAGTATTAAATTCATTTACATCTGCCTGAGTTTGAATCTCCGCAAAGTCCGAGAATGCTTCATAACTTTCAGAAAGTAATAAAACTATTTCATTACTAATTTCTGCAGGTAGTCTGTCTCTTAACTGTTCGTAAGAGATATTAATTTGATTTGTTTCCCCTGGATCTCTTTCCACTGTTTCAGATACATTTATATCTGCTATTCCACCCGGAGTTTTAGTCATGACGTTTACATCCTCTGTCATGCTTCCTCCCACAGCTCTTCCAATTCTGCCACCGTCTGCTTTTTTATCTTCCTCTAAGAATTTAGTAGCTAGTCTTAGGTATTTATTAATTAATGATTGAAGTTTTTCTGAATAACCTGCATCTGTGTCTACCCAGTTTACGTTTGTATCTGGATTTATTGTATTTACAATTTCGTTTTCAGCACTTGACACCGCCTGTTCAGTCGCTTGAGCATTACTTAAAATTTTGTACTTATCAGAAATGTCGGCACCCATTACAATTACATTATATTTGTCAGCTGCTTTTTCCTGTAGAAGTAATTTCTTTTTTTCTTCATCAAGTTCTGCTTCAATTAGTGGATCCCAGTACGCATCAATTTGTTCTTCAATAAATTGTTTTTCACCTTGAGCTTCTAGCTCACCTAAATATCTGTCTTGTTCCAATTCTTGACGAAACTGTTTCTTTTGTTCATCAAATTGTTCTCTTTGAAACTTCATTTTGTCGTCGTATAATTTTCTTTCCCACTCTCTATCCTTTTGAGCTACATCTCTTGCTTGAAATCTTGAAAAAGGATCTTTAGCTGCTGATGCAGCGGTTGAAAAAAAACCGCCCTGTGGTGGTCTGGATACAAGATCTAAACCGAAGTCAATTAAAAAATTATTTAAGTTTGTATTGGGTCTACGAGGTTGAACCGTGTTCCCATTATAATAACCTTTTCTTTGAAGTCCTGAAGTAATTCCTTCTCCAGTACTACCGCCTCTTCTAAACATGGGTCTACGTAAAGTTCTCATAATTAATTTGTCTGTGTTCTATATGGTCCCATTATGTTTCCATAAATTCCTGACAATACACTTCCTGTTCCCAACGCAGTTTGCAACGGTGTTGGATTAGGTTGTACTGAGGATTGATATTGTCCTGGTGCTCCTGATGCAATGCTCGCGATACCTTGACCTTGATAACCAAGTCTTTCGTAAGGTTCGTAAGCTGCAAGCCTTGCTGCTTCTCTATCTGCATCGAGTTGAGCTTGCGCTTGAGCTTGTTGAGTCGCGCCCATTGACCCTAAACCTGCTACATCAGCTGCTTGCCATGCTGGCAAAGCTTGCCCCATTTGCATTTGGTTCATGTATGCTTGTTGAGCTGCTTTTTGAGCTTGACCAAAACCTTGTTGTTGTAGTCCAGCCATAAGTAAAGCTCTATTTAAATCTGATTTGTTTGAATATTCTGATCGCATCACACCTTCACGTCCACCACCTAAGTTTCCAGATTGTGCTGCGAGTAAACCGATGCCGGATAAACCTTTTTGTGCTTGCGTGTCATACTCGGCCATTGTGGTATCAATAACATCTTGTTGATACGGTGACATAAAAGCTGCTTGAGTTCCAGGACCTGTATAAGCTGCGGCTTGAGTAAGATACGGTTGATACGCACCAATCCCTTGACCCGCTAAGGTATAAGCATCTTGTTGATATTGATCTTGAGCTGCAACTTTAGGTGCAAATTTTGAAGTATCTAATTGTGTTGCCGTTAGACCTGTTAATTGTGTTCCATAATCCTTTTGTAGATCTTCTACATATTGGGGTGGAAGCATTTGTGTTTGTTGTACAGCCATTATTTATCCCTACTCTTCATATATTCTTCGTGTGCCTTCTTAGTTTTTTTATGTTGTTTCACTTTACCGTAAACAGCTGAACCTGCAACTGTAGCACCTGCACCAGCCGCTACTTTCTTTGCTGTTTTCAGCTGCTTGTTTAATTTTATTGTCTCCGCTTTTTCAGCTCCCTTTTCCCATGCTGGTCGTCTTTCGGCAGGGGTTTTTTTAACTGGAGGTTTGTATATATCACTCTTTTTACCTACAGTTAATCTACCAATTTTCTTTTCATATTGTTGCATCTGTTTAAAGCCTTCGCTTCCACGAGGAGCTTTAATATTACTTGAACCTGATCTACCTCTCAGCCAAGGAGCGCTTCCTCCTCCTCTTGAAAAACGTTTACGTGTAAGTTTATTTCCTCTTAATGCTATATCAGCCATTATATTACTTCTCCTATTCTCTCTGATACATCAAACATCTCTTGAGCGCCAGCTAAACCTTGCGAATCTTCTGATATTTGACCACCTTGTTCTAGATGCTTCATCATGTTTTCCATCATCTCTGCGCCTTTGTCAATGTCTCCACCGCCTGCGCCTCTTACAGCATCCGCTGTAAATACGAATTCATTTTTGGAAAGTCTGGCTGGTACATCATCTTTTTTTTCATACTCTCCAATAGGTACAAAGCCACCATCATTTCTATAATCTTTTTCCATGCCACCAAGGTTCATAAGTCCGATGCCACCCATATCCATGAGTCCACCTTCAGCCATGTACATTTGACCTACATCTCCTGAACGAAAAAGATCTGCTCGTTTCATTACATCGGTAATGCCACCCATTTTATCTTGCATAGAAGTTTTTCTTGCATCTTCCATTGAATAAGGAGATGGAACGCCACCTGCGTATAAACCTATTCGTCCGCCTTCAGCTTTCTTAGTTGGAAATTCTCCTACGTAAGGATATTTTTGTTGAAGAATGGCCCAGGCTTCTTCGCCTCCGGCCAATGCTTCTTGAACTTCTTTTCTGATTCCATCAATGTCTAATCCTGTACCTCGAGAAACTCTCATAGCTTCTTGAACATCTTGTGGTTTAGCTGTTGCTGCAGCAATACCCATGGATCCTAAAAGGATTGCTTTAGAATTTTTTTCAATGAAGTTACCTATTGCACTTAAATTTTTTCCAGTCTCCGTAGTTTTTTCAATAAAATCTAATTTTTCTTGAGGATCAGATAAAGTTCCTCTTGCAACGTCAGTAAATTTATTTCCACTATCGCTAATTTTTTTTGTAATTGTTTCTTTTCCTTTAAACCAATCATCAAAAAATCTTGGATTAGATCCTGTAGGCTTACTAAAATAATTTCCTATTCCTCCAGGCATTTTTAAACTTAATCCTTTTTGTAAATCTGCTCCACCTAAATATCTAGCACCTTGACCTAAACCATAAGTTCCAAGACCCCTTACAGCAGAACCCATTAAATTTCCAGTTCTATCATAGCCACCAATACCAGCCATTAAACCACCGGCAATAGGATTGAATGGTGCTACAAACGGCGCTGCTTTTTCTGCAACTCCTGCTATTTCATTTGGAATTAGTTTTCGTATTCTGTCAAGAAAACCATACTTTGGTCTTGAACCATCTGCAGTTCGTGCAGCTAACATAGATCCATTATTACTTCCCATGATACCACCGCCAGCAGCCATTCTTCGACCTTGTTGTGGTGCTCGGCTCATATCACCCATACTATTATAAATTTCTTTTGCTTTTTCTGCTGCTTCTCTAGGTGAAAAACCTTGTCCTATTAGTTCTTGATAGATGTCTTCTAAAGTACCTTCTTGGCCAGCTTCCATTGAAGCCATCTGTTGTGGTGCTTGAGGACCTTCGTTTCCTGTATATTTAATAGAAGGAGCGCCGGTCTCTAATGTATCTGATATTTGTAAATCTGTTATAGCCATAATTATTCGTGTGTTTAATGTTGAAAAGCAGGTATTTCTCCTGGTGATTTTATACTACTTTGTTTTTGAAAACAAATCAAGAGGCGGCATGATAACTCTGACATCTCTTTGTACATCCTCCTCGGGGACATTAGCAGCTTTTAAAGCTTCTTCATCCTTATATTTTTCTCCTGTTTTCTTGTTAGAAAGAGTCGTTATTATTTCTTTGGGTGTTAGTATGTGCATTATGTTGTTACCTCTTTTTTAATGTTTAAATAGCTGACCGCAAAATCAAAAGAATCTGCGCTGCCTGCTTTGATGGTAAGGGTTTTACCCCCTACTACTATTAACGGTTGGGTTAATAATTCTACTGTTGTATTAGCTGTTAAGGCTCCAGATTTAATAGCTGTAATTGCATTGTTCGTCACCGTGACACTGGGAGTTCCCGCTGACGTTACTAAAATAGATTTGATCACATAGGTCTCGCTGACTAAAGGAAACCCTGTACCAAAAGGATTAAGTTCTCCATTGGTTGTGTCATCATCTATACCTACAAAATCGTATTGGTTTACTACTGCCATTAATCTAAAAAGAAACTTCTAGCTTCTATCTCCTGTTTTAATTCCTCTTGAAACGTTGTGTTTAATTTTTCTAACACCGCATCTAAATCTCTTACTAAAGAGTGTGCCACATCTGATCGATACTCATCGCTGGCTCGAGTTAATGATTGAACTATTTTTGCCATTAATTTTTTCCTGTTACTTCTACAAATTCTTCAAATGAAATAGGATTTATAATAGCAGGTGTATTTTCTCTATAATTATTATATGCTTCTACAGCTTCTTCATCTAAATCTGTGATTCCTTGATTAGCCTTAAAGTTCTCCATTTCTTGTAATAAATATTTATCAAAACTAGTTTTGTCTCCTAGTTGATAATTGTTTATTTTTGTAAAATCTGGTAGTTTCATATCAGAATAATTATCTGATAATAAAGCCTCATCATCAAATGCTTTTTGTTGCATTCTATCATCATATAAATTTAAGTTGTTAAACTGAGACATGTC
>Ga0209756_1000800_pt1 | contig 30526 bp, 34 predicted proteins | sample ETNvirenome_6_85_FD_184071 | JGI IMG/M metagenome (GOLD analysis project Ga0209756, IMG submission 184071) | Marine viral communities from the Pacific Ocean - ETNP_6_85 (SPAdes) (version 3) | ecosystem: Environmental > Aquatic > Marine > Oceanic | place: Pacific Ocean | collected 2013-06-19 | reverse complement strand
CCAAAGGGTTGGACAAGACTGCCCACAGTGCCACGAAGGCAAATCGCAAGATCGGTTCGCTGTATCAAACGATCAAGAGACTTTCTCGCGGCCTAAGTAACCTGAAGTTCTTGGCTGGCGCAGCAATGGCAGCATTTGGTGTCTATGCGATGGCCCGTCTAGCCAAGGGCATAGCCTCCATAACGATGGAGGTCGAGAAACTCACGGCAGAAATCGGCACACTGGTTGGCGGCAGGACAAAAGACAATCTTGAAGACCTGTCATTTGCCATTCGTCACATGGCTGTCATGGGCGGACAGTCACTAAAGGATGAGTTCGGCGCGGCATACGACGCTATCAGTGCAGGCATGCCCAAAGAGCGGCTGCTAGAGTTTTTGGCAGCAGCCAACAAACTGGCCATTGGTGGCGTGACTGATGTTGCAACAGCAACGGACCTTCTGACATCAGTAATGAACTCGTTCAACATCGACATGGACGACATGGATGATGTTCTCGACAGTCTGTTCCAAACGGTCAAGTTCGGCAAACTGCGAATTTCAGATTTAGCAAACTCCATTGGTCGTGTTGCACCAATCGCAAAGAAGTCAGGTCTGACCCTTGATGAGATGAACGCTGCAATTGCAACGCTGACAGTTTCGGGACTGAAGACTGAAGAAGCAACAACTGCATTGCGTCAGATGCTCAACACAATCATGGACTTGACTCCGCAGGCAAAGGAACGCCTAGAGGAATTGGGTCTTGGGGAGTATTTCAGTCTTGAAAGGATGCGACAAGTTGGATTCACTCGATTCATAGTTGAGTTTTCACAGATGTTAAAGGGCAACGAGGACGAACTTGCTAGTTTCATCGGGAACATCCGCGCACTGACAGGCATGCTGAGTCTTGTAAGCAACGAAGGGGAAAGACTTGTATACATCATGGAAGGCTTTACGGACAAGCAAGGCGCGGCAGCAGCAGCAGCAGAACTTGTCGCAAACACACTAAGCCATCAAATTGAACGGCTCAAGGCTTTGAAGGACACAGTAATGGTTGACATTGGCAATGTCATGTTCGGAAACATGGTAGAGCCAATAAGGGAATTTGTTGATGGTGTTGAGGATGCTCGCGTTGCCATTTGGAAACTCCAAGGTGCGATAGCGGGTGACAAACTCGGGGAGGTGGATAAGGAGAAGTTGACAGCCCAACTAGAAGCAATTGCTGGCGGGTTGCGGTCTGTCTTGGACATCGCAATCATTGGATCGATTAAACTCATCAGTAAACTGCTTTGGACTATGTTCAAATTCGTGGCAGGCGAGTTTGGACGAATGTTATACAACTCAATTAGCGGTGCGATAAGAAACTGGGCAACAGAAAACCCATTGGCAGCATCGGCACTGGGAATTGAGGGCGGGCTAAGTCAACACCCCGGCGTAAGGGGGCAGCAACTAGAACAGTTGTCAGAGGCTTACCGCGCGCTGTCGATAAGCCTAGACGATGTATATAGGCAACAACGCCAAACGTCGGGCCGACTTGACTTAGGAACGGACTTGGGGAAAAGTATTACCCATGTTTTCAGGAAAGCACTAGAAGGCGGCCATGAGGGTAGTTACCGAAGAAAATTAGCAGAGATGACCGAGATAGCCGCCCGGAGTGGTCTGGCAGATGCTTGGGAATACTTTATGAAGCAGGCGGGATCAAGAACGCGAAGAAAATTAGAAAAGGGCCAAGGCTTGGATATCGGAGGCAGGTCCGCAGGGTACTGGGGCGGATTCGGTGACGAGGACTCGGGAGCAAGAGGGAGACATCAGCCCCTGCTGGAAATGGCCTTTGTCAAATCACTTATGCAAGAGACATCTAGGGAAGTGATGAGTTTTGAGGAAGCGGTATTGGCAGCCAATGAGGCGCAGACAAAACTCGCAAGAGAGTCTGGCCGAGATGCGATGACCTACCTCGACGGACTCATAGTGAGCCTAAAAGAGTCTGGCGGGGTAGTTGAAAATGATCTTGCGATTGCATTGGCGTTCTTGGCTGAAAAGGTCGCAGAGGTTTTTGAACAACTAGGTGGACCTGATTCTTTGTTGGTCGGACTTGAGGATGTAACGGAAGAATCTACGTTTACGGAGAGGGCAGTCAGGGGACTTGCTGACGCATTCACCTATGTAGGCGAGACTGTTGCGGGGACGCTTGAAAAAATAAAAAGACTGAATGCACGATTGGAGCAACTAAAGGCTCAGGCAGAAATCGACATACTCAAGGCACTTGGGCTTAAGGACGCGGCAGAGATTCTTGAGATCAGAGCAGACATTGCAAAACTGATAACAGATTTTGAAAAGTTGTCCGCCCTTGACATAGCAGGCAGACAGCAAGTCACCGACGCGATAATGATCAAAGAACTGGAATTGGCCAGACTTCAAATCCAACTTGCCATGAACAGTGCGATGAAGAGGTACAAGGATGCGATCAAGGCCGCAAACGACGCAAAGAAGGCGGGCGAGACTACAGGAGGCGAGTACAGGGGTTCTGTGAAAGATGCGACGGAGGCTTACAATACTGACCTCAAAGAACAAATGGCAATCCTCGACCAACTTGCGTTGCGATATCCTCAAGCGACAGCGGCAATAGAAGAATTCAGATTGACGCTACAGGATGTCAGTGATCTGGCAGGTCAACTGAATTTCCAATGGGGGGACGCAGAGGACGCACTGACTGGTTTTGTTTCTGGCCTTGGCGCATCGCAGAATGTGTTGAATTCTATCGGCCAAGCAATAGGCAGTAGGCTCGGTTCTGCAATCGATGGCTTGATTAGCGGGACAAAATCGCTTGGCCAAGCCTTTAGAGAAATGGCCGTTGGAATTATTCAGGATATCGCAAAGATCATTGTCAAGATGATGATCCTGATGGCACTGCAAGCGATTACCGGAGTTCCGATGGGTGGGGCGGGGTCTTTCTTAAACAAAGGTGGGGTTGTCCGAAGAAATCACGGCGGCGTTATCCCCGGATTCAGCAACGGTGGATATCTCGCTAGGTTTGGCCCCGATCGTGACAGTATTCCAGCAATGCTCACTCCGGGCGAGTTCGTCATCCGAAGATCAGCAGTAGACCATTATGGAACCGAATTACTCAGTTCAATCAACGCTATGATCGCACCTAAGAATCTGTCTGGGTATGCAAATTCAGTTTCAAGGAACAATGGGGGTGTCCAGCGTTTGAATACGGGCGGTTCGGTGAAAGATAGGCAGCAGGCAGCGGCACCACAGCCAGCATATGTTGTTGCTAGTGAAAGATCGATGCAGAGTCTTTTGACCGGGGGCAAGAACGCAATGATTGAATTCCTGCGTCAAAACAAAGAATCTTATGGTAGTGACCACAGGGGCGGGGCAAGATGACAGTCAACGTATCCGACTTGGTGTTGCGGGACAGTGAGCCAACAAGCGAGACCGATCTATGGGAACCAGCCTCCGTTTTTGTAGCCGACTGGACACTTCCAGTTGAGTTGACCAACTCATACACGACCGTAATCCACGAATCAAGGACAGCAAAAGAGGCGAGGATTGGCCTATCGAATAAGCCAAGAAAGACGCTCGTTTCACAGAACAAAATCTTTGACTCAGGTGATGTTTCAGACATCAAGACAATAATGAGGAGGGTGGGTGAATCACGAACACTGACGCCAATGTTGTGTGACCCCTGCCAGTTGATTGGAATCAACAACCCCCAGTCCGCCAGTGGCCCCACATGGAACATTGAAAACGCCACGGACTCTAGGATTTCAAAATCTGGGTGGGGCATGCTTGGGAAAAAGCAGAACGGCACCCAGTTTAGCGAATATGCTTTCTGTGGCGATTTTGATGTGAATGAAAGTGCCGGTTCAATTCAATTCTGTAATGATGATGGGGGTTGTTGTTTTGGCGATATGTTTGATGGAATAACCTATGGCCAGCCATCTGTGTCACATTCGGGGTATTCAACCCTAACAGCCATACCAACCAGCGGATTCACAGCAAGCGCGACGATGGACACATCCGCCTCCGTTCCATCAAACGGCGATCATGTTATTTTGATTTTGAATTACTTAATCAAGAGGGGCGAATCGCTTTCCACAGGCAATATGCAATTGGTTGATTCTAACGGGAGGACGGTTTTAGGCCCGGACGGATTTGTGCTTCAAGAAATAGGCGGGTCAAGCAAATATGAAGCACAATCACAGATTGATGCCACAAGGAATCTAAATGTTGCCATATACAAGGCTACCATACATTCAGACAGGCACACATCAACTATTGGTGGCACATGGGCCGCAAAACTAGAACCAACCTACTCTGGTGGTGGTGCGTCTTGGCTAACAATGGATGTTCTGGTAATACCAGCATCAGATGTAGACACACAAGAGCCATTCCCCTACGGAGCGTTTGACGAGGCCAGATACTGGGCAAGGTCAAGTTCGCAGGCAGCATTCTCAACAAACTTCACAGCAAGGGTTACCGGGGAGACATTTATAGACTGTGTAACGGCACAAGCATCGACCGCTGACGATTATTGGGATGCGGATGACACAGAGTATTCTGCATATGGCGTTTCACACGGGTTTTCAGTAACAGGTTTTCCAGATCAGTCTGGGGACACCTCTGGGGGACCAAGTACAAATTTTCAGTTCGCTCGGGACATGCTACTTGCGAGGCATACTGGAGCATACAACTCAGCCGCCCTGTTCACGGCGAGGCTTGTTGAGGATGGATCGAACCCAACAGAAAGATTCCGTGAGGGATTATTTGTTCGCATTAGAATTAACCCATCAACACAAACCAGCGGCTACATCCTGTACCCCGCAATGGAAACGGATATGTCGTTTCAGATGGGGGCGGATGTTGTGACGAGGGAAATATCCGTAATGTTATCCGAGAACAATGAAACAATCGGCCAAGAGGGTGTCGATCCGCTTGTTGATATCGGAGTTACGCCAACCGGATACCAGACTGTTAGTTATGTTGAACCCGGGGGGAATGAAATAATTTGCCCTGTGCTTGAGCGGTCTCCGGATTTTGAGTCTGCAAGATACAGTGTGGGTAGAGTGGGCGATGAGTCGCAGGTCGGCATCGGTAGGGAAAGTCATGCCTATGGGTTACACCGAACGACATTTGATATGTCGTACACATTCTTGAATCGTGCAGATGCTTTCAAGTTTTTAAGGCTGTTCCAATCAAGGGGCGGTAGACTCCACCCCTTTTTCCAAGTCCCAGCGACCACAGAGTTTTCCGTTGTAGCCGTTGGAATAGGGGGCGCGAAGACCGCGACGGTAAACAATGGCAACCTCCTAGACGACGCCCTGAACGACATGGTTGGTAGATACCTGTCTGTATTCAACGGATCAGACTACCAAATCACAGAGATTTTAGGATGGAGTAGAGACCCAGATAACACATCGAATGTCATCCTCAATCTTAGCGACGACTTTGGGTCAGAATTCTTAACCATATCATCGTTGAGACGCGCTGGCATTGCTCACCTGTGTCGGTTTGGCCAAGACTCCCTGATGGAATCTTGGATCACTTCACAAGTGATGAAGTGCCAAATTACTTCTATTGAAATAATTGGCGAACAATATGTTTCGATGCAGAAGCCCGCCGCAGTTCAACGGGGGATTGCGTGCGCGCAGATGTTCTGCGGAAACGCAGGTGCAATTGGAGTGTGCCCAAGTTGTAGCGGCCCCAGCGATACAGAATGTGGATGCCCGCAAGAAAGAACAATGGCGTGTGGTTACAAGGGTGACGGAAGAACGTGTGGTCCAAACCCTGTGCTGTGGGGTCCGGACTGCTCCGAGGATGATATGTTTAACCCACCCTACGGCACCGATTCTGGTGGGGGGAGTGGTGTGTCTGCCTTCTGCAACATTTGCCAACCGACAATTGAAGTCACGGTCTGTCATACCAAGCATTGTTGCGGTATAGATTGGGACTACCCGTGCCCACCGGGCAATGATCCCGAAGACCCATACGTCGCTTGTAATACCATGACGGCACATTGCTGCTTTACGTTTGAAGCCGAGTACCTTGCGTGTGCGAGCCATGCGTATGAAGCGACCAGCACTTACCCATGGGAAGAAGAATCTGAGACATGTTACGACGACCTCCAAAACCTGATCGAGAGTGAGGTGACTGGCTGGTCACCAAACCTAAAAGGCTCGCCTCTTATATATGTTGCAAAAAACGTGCCGGGAGAGTCTTCTCACAATGTCGGCTTTGCGGTAAAGACAGGTTTTGTTTGTGACGATATGCAAGAAAAGCCATTTATCGGCTCCAGTGAGCCGATAAATCCAGAGACCGGCCAACCCTTTTGTAATTGGGATGAGTTGTCCAACGGATTGGGTTACCCAGCAAGGACGCACGGGTCAAGAAGGTGGTCCACATACTCCTCGGCGTATGGTGACAGTTGGGTGACGCAGACCGGAGTGCGAAACGCTCTTTGGGGGGTTGATGGCTGCGGCGGTGTAGCGGGGCACTGTGGATGCAACGACGGCCAGTGGGCTTCAGACTGCACCTGTGGTTCCGCGCCAATTTTTGTTGGCTGTAGTTCATGTTCTGGCCGCGCAGACATGGACAGTTGCGACGGTCTAAAGGTCATGGCGTGGCAGCCCACGAATCTGATCGGCTGTTGTAGACAGTCCTGCCCCCCCGACGACTGTTGGTATGTCCTTCAACCCAAATTGTCGTTTCAAATAAAAACCGGCGGCAATGGGGGGCAAATGCCAGTTATTGACCCAATCGACGGTGACGAGTTCAATGGTCAATCATGGCCAGCAACCAAACAAGGAGGAGGTTGTCCTGATGGATGCAGAGACTTCGACAACACAAACTGGTGTGGCTAATAGTGTGTTGGTACAGCCGACAGATGCAGCACCAACGAGTTCCGGCAAATGGGATCGCGGTCAATACTATGGTTTTTTGGTTGATGGTCAAGGAAACCAACTTATTTACCGTGCGTCACCCGAGCGCAAAAGTGTCTCGATCATGTCCGAGCGGGAATATAGGCTTTGGGGCATCGGTAGAGATGTTCGCAAATGGGATGAGGTTCACGCAAAACGCGAGGGTATAGAGAAAACAAGAGAGAAAGAAGAAGATGGTTGCACAACGTGCAACAAGGCATCAGCAAGAAAGGCAATCGCGGGCGCGAAAGAAAAAACAAGCATCTTGGATGCAGCAAGGAAATTTGCAAAGGGTGTACCCGGTGCGATTAAAGCCAATCTTGGGGCTGACAAGGCACCTGATGATGCCATCGCATCAAGACGTTCAATTTGTGAGTCATGCGACTTGTTTAATTTTGGGATGTGCGATCCAGAAAAGGGTGGTTGTGGTTGTGTTCTTTCTTGGAAAGTAAGTTTAGCCTCCGAATCTTGCCCGAAGGGCAAGTGGGGTTCTGTAGGTAAACAAAAATGAGCAATATAGTTCAAAACTCAACCGATCCTGATTTCGCGCGGCCAGCATCACAACTCACCCCACTGGTGGAGTTTTTGTGGGACAACCAGACCTATTACCTATCTGAAGCGGCCCCCACCGACGATTATGATTTCCCGAATGAGACTGTGGAAGTGTTTCCGGGTAATACCTATTACCGGAACAGGAGAAACGGCGCGGACAACAGGTATTACTACTCCGCAACGAGATACGCGAGGAGTGAGGAGACGATTACAATTGAAGGATCTTCTGGGAATGTCACCTTCACCGCAGAACCGTCAATGGAGATTGATCTCGGCAAGGCCCTGAACGCCGGTGTGGAGTCGATGCCAGCAAAAATCCGACTCCCATCTTCAGTTGAGCCTGTCGCCCAAATGTCTCATCAAGACTTTTCGAGAGTCCGGGTGAATGTATATGATTACCAACCTGAAACCTTGGGTCTTCGGCATGTGTTTGGGGGCGACATAACCAAGACAGTAAAGAGGCCGCAGGGTCGATCTCTAATTACAGAGGTTGAATTTGAGGGCATCAAGAAGAAGTTTGAATCAACGCCTGTCGGTCTCAGGCTGACAACTCTTTGTGGTTGGATTTACGGGGATTGTAACTGTGCCGCGAGCGACAAAGATGAATACCACATCTGCAAAGTCATCCAACCACCCCTAGACGCGGACCCGGAACTTCTTTATGTCAATGAACTGCCCGGGATTCTTGATAATATGAATGAAAACCTCGGTAGTAAGATCAATCGGGGGTGGGTAGCAAAGGTGCTTAATCCAACACCACTTCAAGACGGTGAGTCGGTCGCTATTTCAGGGATGAAGTACCAAATCAAATCTGCCATAGGCACCGGGGGTGGGGTCGCAATAATAAAGACAGTCCAGCCGTGGATGGATCGCCTTGTTCCGGGTGATGTTGTTGCAATCTACGGTGGCTGCGACAAGCAAGTTGAAACGTGTAAATTGGGGCACGCGAACACATCTCGTTTTGGCGGATTTGGGATGTTTATCCCACTCCATAATCCCATTACGGAGGCGAACCAATGAAATCCCACGACGAGTTTTCGCTTTGGGTTTCTTCTTGGGAAGGGACTCCCTACAGGTCCATGTATCGAGTTCGTGGATCTGGCGTTGATTGCGTCAATTTCATAGCAGCATACCTAGACTGGTTGTTGGGCATGAAAACACCCGTCCTTGAGTTGCCAAAACTCCTTGGCTATCATGACCCGCCAAAAACAAGGGAAACAATCCGTACTCTAGAATCGACATGGGGCGGGGATAGGGTTGACCCCGGCGACACCATTCTTCCCGGCGATGTTCTTGCTACAAAAAACGGGAGCAACCCTGTTCATTTGATGCTCGCGGGACCACAACACGCGGTTTTGTGGCACGCATCGAACGTAAAAAACATACCCGGCCTGAAGTCCGGCACCTGTGGCGTTGTCCAAGAATCACTTGGAACAGCCTTGTCTTTGGGAATAAGTCGGGTATGGCGATTCGCTCAGGCTTTGGATATTAGAAATGGGGCATCTCGCAATGTCTCTCGTTGATTCAATTCCTGCTCAAGAAGCCGCATTCGCCCTCCCCATGCTCATTATGGCTGGAGTAATGTTTTTGATGATGGCGTTGTTCCGAAAGAAGCCGGAAAACCCATCTGTTGTTGACATGAACACTCCGTCGATCCAAATGACTCGCGGGGGAACAATCCCCATTGTCCACGGCACAAGGCGAGTCGGTGCTACGTTTGCTTGGGTTGGAAACAGGTATACGGTCGAAGAACCCGTCGAGTCAGTTGGTAAATCTGTGGCAAGGGGAACACTTGTCGATAGCAAAAACGGGATGATTGCTGTTGAAAAGATAAAGAAAGGCGACAGGCTGTGGGTTCGCAACAAGCGGGGTCGAAATGTTCTACGAAGGGTTAAAGCAGTAAGTCAAAGGACTGTTGATTGTGTCATCAGAATAAACAGATTGGAAAATCCCGAATCTACAAGCAAGGGGGGAACCTGTAAGATTGAGATTACACCTGACCACCTTATGTGGGCGAGGGCGAAAACGGCAGATGCACCACGGTGGATTCAGGCGAGGGACATACACCCCGGCGATTTCTTGTACCTGAGAGGTGAAATCGAATCTGAAGTGACAGGCGTTGTTTCAATCGAGAAGGATGTAGAGGTCTTTTGTCCAAGCATGTCGCGGTTCTCCCCGAAGAACTTCTACGCGGCGGGCGTCTGTGTACATAACCTTCCCGACGTTGAGATAACGCAGACAGCATATTTTGAATCAGCATGGCACATTCTTTCTTGTGGACCAGTCACCACAATCGAAGGTATTTGGGAGAATGGCAAGAAGATTGCTGGTCCATTTTATTCTGGGTCAACCCCATCCGGCACGCTTGTTACGGTAGGCGAGAATTCTTCATTTAGAATCTATTGGGGCTTAAGTGACTCGGTGGGATACTTCGACGGGAATTGTTCTGGAGGCTCCCCTGCATCAGCCGATCCGATTCTTTCGCAGTTTTGCCAAGTTGAATCCGGTGCAACGTCCTGTTGGCCCAACGTGTGCTTTGTGGTTTGGCAAACACGGAGGCTGGGAGTATACCCCCGCTGGCCACAGGTGGAATACGAGATCAAATCGGAAGCGTCGGGCCAAGCCCAAAGTTACTCTTGTGGTTTTGAGTTGGATGACGCCGACTATACAGACGAAGAGGGTCTCGATGGGGTGAACCCCGCCTTATCGATGTTCTTGTTTTTGACCGCTCCATACCCATGTGGATTAGGCATTCCCGGCGAAACAATGGATTACTCGCTGTTTTATGAGTGCGCGAATCACATCAAATCAGCCGAGCGATGGAACAGTAACGTCCTTGCGCAACATGGCCATGAATACCACCGAATGATAGGTGAGGCAATGTCTGACATGGGCGCAGTTATGGTCGAACGCGATGGCCTCATTGGTCCCAAAATAATCAGAAACAATATGCCATCAGATTCTCCCGCACCCATACTTACGGGAGACATCCTTCGGCCACCAGATGACGAACTTTCACGATCCCACATTGCCCCGTTGAATGAGACAATCCAATTTAAGTTCCACCAGAGGACACTGAATTATCGTCAGCAAACGATCGACATAGACAATCAAACAGCGGTCGCTGATGGTGAGTTCCGAAGGAAGAAGACTACAGCCGAGTTAGCAACAATCACGGGTTGGAGGTCAGCGTCAATCGTTTCAAATAGACGCACATACGAATCAACGGTTTCTGGCTCATCAATAGTTCTAAATGGTGACCGCGAACTCCGTGAACTAAGCACCGGAGCAATGGTTGACGTAGCGGGTGTCGGCAAGTACCGAATAACAGCATCAACACCAGACTTTGATTCTGCTGGGGTAAGACTAGAATTGACTCTAGACCCATACTCCGTTGGCGAGATCACCAGTTGGAATCCGGATGACGGCAGTGTTCTTCCCGGTGATATCGTGGTGGAACAGAACATATCAAACGACATATTCATTGCGCGGTCCGATGACCAAAATACAGGTGAGTCGCAGGTCCACGCAGTCGCACTGGTTGTCCGGGCACATCAATCCATGAATGATATTGGGTGGTACTACTCATCCTTTGAGGATGGTGGTTCTGAAGGTGTGCGTGTTAATGTCAACGGTGTTCGGGCTATACCGGGCGGCAACTGTATTCATAGTCGCGGGACTTGGATAAATGATGAAAACCGCGATGCTGAAATAACCATGCCTTGTGTCATAGCATTCTATCCAAATGGGGACCACTACTCAGTACCAACATCCCCCGCCACTCATGATTACGCCCTTTTGGCGAAGGTTTGGAAGGATCCAGATAGTGCGAACAGCGCGGTTTCATGTTGCACGGCTGGGACGCAGCAGCCGTCATGTGACATGGAACTTGTTGGCGTCCCATACTTCATTGAGATGACTGATGATAATTACCTCGACGCGGCGGAGGCAACACAAAACTACAATGAAATGGTGAACGAGGGCTACCTCCCCGAAGGAATGAAATTGTTCATCCCAGTGTCGGTAAAGCGAGGAGCAGCGGCTGATTTCGGTTCTTGGATGGAAACAGGGTTCCAAGGAACATGGAAACAGGGAACGCTTATGCAAGCAACGACACAAATCGGTGGCCCCGGCGGTCCCCCATTCCTTGGAAGCATGTGCTACCAATCAAATAGATTGACCATGGCTTATAATTCAGTGACATCGGACTTTTTGGCGGAAAAGTTGGGCCTCGTTGATTCAGCACAAATTAAAGAGCAAATGTTGAATTCACAACTATCTGGTGTTTACTACGCTACAAAATTTGTACCGTGTATATCAGACGGTTCGTGTGTTCCTTATTCTGATTGTGCTTGGATAAACGGGAAGCAGTGTGGCGGCTTGCCTTGGTATCCACGCGCCGAGGGATGTGAGATTGAATGCGCCGACACAGATGAGTACAACGCGACTCGGTTTGATATTACCCGTGGGGGTGGTGAATTCACCGAAAGCGACTGGCAGGGGAATCGTCTCTCTGGAGCAGGAAGCAGAAACTTCTATTCTGGCGGGGCATCAGGCAGCCTAATTCAGCAGGTGCGTTCTGGTGGACTGCCCGGCGATTACGGCGACCGAACCGGCGTGACAATCCCCGCAAATGGTGGTCTTGTGGAGACAGTCGCAGCATCCACGACAGACGACCTGCCTGATCAGGGGTACATGGGGATGCTTGATGGATACTACAGAATTCATCAGGCGGACCACACATCGACCTCCTCCTCAAAACCAACACCCCAGATGCTTGCGTTCTCTTGGACGTACAAAATCCCCGGAAGGGTCTCAAGGAATATCTTAGGCTCTCAAATTGGCACATTGGAAGAATTGTCCAAGGGGTATTTTAAAGTAACACTTCAGGGGGCAGGGATCAAGACTGGTGACACAGCGAGACTCCCCGGAATATGGGAAACACCCGACCGCCTCACATCAATATGGTCAACATGGGTTGATTTTGAGGAGTGGACCCTCGGGAAAGAAACAAACGACAGGAGGTTTTCCATGGCCTCGGTCGTGACGTTCGCCTTGCCGAGGGCAAAAGAGAAAGCACTTCTGGCAAAGTACCTAAACACAAGTGAGCCACGGGCAGTATCAGCAATGCTTGGCCTTGGTGGGAGGAATCGCCTTGCGGATGATTTATCAATAACAGAACCAAGATGCCGGTTTGTATTGAGTTATATTTTCAACGGCAAAGAAATTTCAGCCACCCCCGTGTATGTCCGCGCGATTGGCACAGATGGTGAGACAACTAGAACCCCAGAAAACTGGTGGGATTGATTACAAATGGCAGACTCAAAAGCAACATCGCAACTCTCATTCGCAAGCGTATCGTCGGCAAGCACACCGCAAATTTCGTCCAAGGGTAACTTTGGTATTGATTTCAACCGACACCTGTCCTCTTGGCAAGAAATCGCCAGTGGCTGTGAGGTTGCGATTGCCCGGCTAACCTTCAATGCGGGGGAGTACATCCCAGCCGCAGGCATCGAACTCTTTAATGTTCAATCCACGGAATCCCGCGCAGTGTTTGTTAGCAGGGTTTTGTTGATGGGCATCGACACCGGCGACACGGTATCGCAATCAGGGTGGTACTTTGGACGAGCCTCGGGCTACTCTGATTTTGTGAGTAACAGGACAATGGATTTTGGCACAGCATTGAACACAGCGGGTCTCGTTGCATTCGCAGACGATTCGTTTGCGAGTGCCGAAGCGGGGGACACAAGGAACTACTTCCTTGGTGGTAGTTGTGTTCAGCCCGGTGAATCGTTTGGTGTCAAAGGTAATGGTTCATCGACTCGATGCGACTCGATCACTGTGCTTGGCCACATCACGAACTGGGGATGAGAACAGATGAAAACAAACACCGAATCACAATTCTCATATCGATCAATGACAGGTCATGTTTCTGATGGGGCTGGAGTCCGCAGGGTTCCCAGAAAAACACGACCTGTAGTGGGGGTCGGTGGAAGCAACATGCAGCACGCCATGAGGCAGGTGATGGGCCAGCGGGTTGTTTACTCTACCGCAAGCCCGATATTATTAGCGAGGGCAACCAGCGTACAGTTTGGCAGGACAACAATATCCAATTCTTCTGGTGGCGGCTCGTTCTCATTTCCAATGCGAACTACGCTTTTCAAGTTGCCCTCCGATATGTCCCAAGATCACATAGTCATCCCCATGTACATTGCAATGATGGGGTGGGCCGGAGAGAACACTGACCCTGCGGGGGCGAACCCAAGTAAGTCACTGAAGTTTTCTTGTGGTGTTTCGACGAGTGACCCCGAACTTGATTTCACAGACACAGAAAACTACACAAATATAATCTCAAACAGGCATGTGAGGTTCATACAAACAAGTACAGCGCAGACAGAGGATCATGCTGTTGGTCTTGGCATTTTGCCAGATATCAGTTCATCGTGGAATGCTTTTCGCGCGGAAATACGCCAGTGGCAAATGGGGGATTTCAACGGCCTTGGTTGTGCTATGGGTAATTTGGGGTCAGCGGCAGATCAGTATCTTGTGCTTGAATCAGACAAAGATGACACAACAGGACTCTATTGGGGGATGGTTGATGTGGTCGCGTTGTACGGAATGGTTTATCGGTCAGAACCAAACACTCAGGTTGTATACAAAAACCAGTCATACACGGTTGCTTACACACCAAAGAACATCCCTGACTTGGAATTGTGGATGACGGTTCCGCTTGCCGACGCGACAATCACAGATTCAGAAACAGTTGCAGCGACGGCTTGGCCCGACTCCTCTGGCGAAGACAACGACCCAGATGCAGGCAATGGTGGGTCACTAGATGAAGATTCAGTCAACAGTCTCCCGTCCATTGTGTTTGATGGGTCGAGTGATTACTTCCGGATAACGGATACTAATGTTGCAGATTACACGGCAAGCGGTGATGACTACGCCATTTTTGTTGTTTTCCAATGTGACACCGGGAACACGGGAAGACTTGTGTGTAGGACACATGGCAGTGGCGGGCGGCAATTTAGGACCGAAGTTGCCAGTGATGTATTGCGTGGAAATTTTGGGAATACATCTTATGTGGTGTCAACATCAACGGTCACAGGAACCTCGTTTGGAATAGGTTCGTTCCACATTAACGACGATAAGAATAAGGTTTTGTTGTATTGGAATGGTGCCTATGAGGATTCTGAGGGAACCGGAACAACCACACACACCAACTCTGGCCCAACAATTGGCGCGAGTCTCGACTCTTCCTCTCTCCCACAAGTCTATTTTGAAGGGAAGATTGCCGAGGTCATCATCATTGGTCACTTTGTTGGAGAAACCGAGCGTCAGAAAATCGAGGGTTATTTGGCTCACAAATATGGGTTGACGGGTTCTCTTGCGAGTACACACCCACACAAAACAGATGCGCCCACACAGGACATGGAGTTTACGGAGTATCAATCGTGATTGAAGATATTAGAAAATCAGGCAACGTCGAAACACCTGTCTTTAGGTCTGGAATCCCCAAGAACGGCAATATCATTCTCAGGGCAAACGCCGATGACATTACCCGACTTAGGACAATTGCTCACGATCTTGGAAAAACCGTGAGTGAACTTATGCGAGACGCAACTAACATATATTGTGTTAAGGGCGATCGTACGTTATAGACATCGAATCCGGATCTTCTCCGGCAAGCATCTTCAGGATGTTCTTTGCAAGAAATGCAACGTGCTGTCTCGCTGTTGAGTGCGTGAAGAGCAACCTGTTGGACTCGTCCCTTGCTTCATAAATCTTCGACCTGACTCCCCGTACCCGCTCCTCGCCCACCTGCTCAAGCCTGAACCCCATGATCTGTAGATACGGCATTGACCTCTTCGCAAGTGTTGCGGCGAACGGCCTGTGGGCAGTGGGATCGATATTCGACACCGAAGCACATGAAAGCCAGTCATAGAGTTCGTCAAATGATTCCATAAAAAGAAAGATACCCAGATGATGTGACTCATCTGGGTATCTAGTGAGAAGAGAAGAAAGTTACTCAGACTGTAACAACTTCCTTGATGTTTGGTTCAATAAACATATGCCTCGCAACATTCACGGCTTTTCTCTTTTTCATTGACCCAGACCCCACATAAGCGTTGTACACAAGCGATGATTGCCGGTCGGCATCCGTCGCCCCCTTGGACCGGGCTTCATGGTCAATGTATTCGGTAACCGAATTTAACAATGCCCACGCGGTAGATTCGATCCCCTTGAGTCGCTGTCGCTCATTCTGCCAGAGGTCGAGGATGCGGGACCGCGTATTCGTCAGGTGTGTAGTTACGGCATCGCCATCACCATCACCACTGGGTGAGGAAAACACAGACTCGATGTATTCTCTGGCTTGCGTGTGTGCGACCTTGGTGTCGGCTAATCGCTTGGCCATTTCGCAATACTCATCCCAAAAACCAAGCGTCTTTCGCACTGCGTCTCTCGCAATTTCCATCGCCATATCGACGGCACCAAAGTGCCGCACACCAAAGTATGTTTTGGACATACGCATAGCGAGGTTCACCGTGTTCCAGCACACCCCCCTGACCCCAGTAGGGTAGATGCGATGCGTCAGGAGGCCATTGTGTGAGTTCAGGGACATTAGGTATGGTTCACTGGTGTCATTCTCGCCAAGGGTCAAAATATGTCCGGGGATGCGTGCCAGAAGGCAAATGACTTGACCCCCCCTCATGGCGAATGCTGATTCGTATTTGATTTCATGCTCACCAAACAGCCCTGAGAAGAAATCAAATTGCTTGCGATTCTGAATAACCTGATATTTCTTGCTCACGCACCCCAAAACATCGCCCGTATCGGATCGTGTTGTCAGGCATTGTGTTGGGTGCTTTCGTGTCTCACTACCCCCTTTTGAGGGGTCTTTGTACAGTATGTCTGTTTTCTCAACACGCCAATCGAGGTGTGCTGATTCAAAGGCTTCGTCAGCGGTCATCGTATCTGACAAAACATTTCCCAACCCATGCCATGCAGGCTTGATTGCATACGCCGCTTCAGTGACTCCATTGACGATAGAAATTTCATGTGCCATTTGATCCTCCAATCAGTTAGTGGCTATTGTCTATACATTATACCCCACAGCAATTCTGCTGTCAAGTGGCTGTTTAAAAAAGAATCCTATTCTGAAGTGGAATCTTTTGGGGGAACAATAGGATTGTGGGGACCACCCCGAACGACCGATGGTGGGTCAGCCTCAGACGGTGACGCATCGGCAGCCCCCCGGCTGGCCTTCTTCTTCTTCTTCTTCTTCTTCAGAACGACCTTGCTGCCCCCCTCAGAGGACTTGCTCCCCATAGGTAGGGTCTTGGCATCGCCGGAAACGAAGGCTGACAGGAGGGCTTCCTGTGTGGTGTATGAGGAAGTCTTATTGGAGAAGTCGTGAGCATAGAACATGCCTGCATCCTCAATAACGTGCCACATCTTGCCATCACGATAAAAACTGGAAATCTCATTTAGCATCCAAAATTCTCCTGTGGAATAAGACCCACTATACCGACTTATTCTTCACATACCAGCATGCTTGGTATCGCTTCAGTTTGGGGCTGCCACCCTCCAGCGGACCAATGACGATTGGCACGCCGCCGGGGGTCATGTCCTTGGGGATCCCACCCTCACACCTCCTCTTGGCAGCCGAGAGCGTGTAGTCACTATCGCTAATGACCTCGATCAGCCCCTTGAGTTGCTTTGCCTGAGATTCGCTGTACACCTTCATGGACTTAGCCTCGTTGGTTCAATGATGTTGATGAGGCTGGCACACTTTGCACAGCGGCGAAGTTCGCACAGGTGATTGACTCCATCGATTGCCACGACCTTCTCGCAAGGCTCTCTCGCCCCAGCCCAATCTGGGGGGCCATGCTCCAAGACCAACTGTCCGCCACATCTGCACAGCCTCATGCGTCACCTCCAAGTCTGGCAATGGTGACGTTCTCGGTGAGGTGTCTCGTAAGTACCAAGTCAATGATGGCCGGGTTGTCCGAGACAGCAACCGCAAGGCGAGAGCCGATCTTGGTCAAAGCCTTGTAGTACCGATCGGAAAGATGGTTGCTCTCATACTGGTGCCCGAACTCATGGATCAGCAGGTCGAGGATTCTCGTCAGGTTGTCTGGCTTGAACCAGTTCTTGCCGAGGCGACCTACGTTGAGCGTCAGTTCACCCGAGGGGCCGTAGGTGGCCAAGTAGGGCCACCGACGCTCCTTGGCAAAGATCACTGATATCTGCATGCCTTCAAGGCAGACTTCGGCAATCCGCTTCGCAAGTTCTTCGACTGCCATCATGTCATCGTTCGGCTCCATAGTCTTGACTGGATCCCCGTCCTCGCTGTAAGGCTTGGGGGAGGGAGTGACTACGCTGGCCGATTGAGCAGCACCAGTGTCTCGTACACGGGAGTGCTGTCCAGCGGTCAGGCTTCTTCCGTAGATGACGTTGTAACCCTTGGAAACTGCAATCGCAGTTGCTTCTGGATCGGCAGGATTGTGAATGACGCGCTTCTCGCCATAGATTCCTGTGAGCATCTTGTCCACTGCCTCCGCAGATGATTCTGGGTGGGCAGTTGCTTCCTTGACCCATGTTGCGTCACAGTCCTGCTCAGTCAGCAGGTGGTGGGTGTTGTTCAACACACCCATCCGAAGACGGGTGAGGTATGCAGGCGACACGTTGTCGCGGTCCATGTTCAGGGGGACTTTCTGCTGCACATCAATGTGGTAGATGTCATTCTCAAGTTCAACAACAGGAATGCCCATCTCGTAGATGGCAGGAGTCTCACCGTCAAACGGTTCGTACACATCAATGCGAGTGATACGCTTTGTGTTGAACAAGTTGCCTTCAGCATCAACACCAAGGGTGGGCATCTGCAACTCAAAGGTTGCGATCGGATCCCGGTCAGCCAACGGCGTACCGTTGATTGTCGTGGTGATGCCATCAGGCTGGATGAGGTTGTGGCACGCTTCGATAACCTGCTCACGTTCCATATCGGTCAACCGAATCATCCCCGTGAACATCGAACCTGAAGTCCGCTTGTTCTTGGTTTCAATCCGTCCAAGTTTCTCATCAAACTTGATGGTCTTCCCCACAGTGTCAATACTTGCTGAACGGCAAACCGACAGCACAAGTTTCTCACCAAGGTTGAACCTTCCCCGCTTCGCCACATCACCCTTCTTGTTTGACTCAGCAAAGAGAGTGAAGGCATGGGCCAGTTCCGCAAAGCCATTGGGGTCATCGTCCTCAACGGTCAAGATCGAATAACCACGGATGCTTGCGTCCGCCAGAGTGACGGTCACTGTCGTAACATCCTGATCCCAAGCGTTTTGGATCAGTTCATTTACGATGAACGACTTATCACGATTGGCGACAAGGCCAGCAAGTCCCTTGCGATCAACTTCAAACCAAGGGCTTCCGTTACTACGAGGTGTCCTACGCATTTGCAAATCCTCCAGTTAGGTCACGGTCCCTTACCGCGACCACCGCATTATACCACATGGGTTTGGGTTTGTCAAGTGGCTTGATCGTGAACTGTTTCAGAATTATCCGATAGGCGACTTGACACGGGGCGTCAGATTGGGTACAATGCGATTCCCCGAGTGGTTTGCTTGCGGGACATAGGAGGATTATGAATGAACGAAGAACAGAGTCCGGTCGCAATCATTCTGCGGGAGATTGCTTTAATGGAGATGTCGCTTGCTAAGGTGCAGGTGGAGGCTGGCATGGATATGCCAATGAAGGTAGTCGTGATCACCGATGGGGGAACCGCGATCATGCGAGACGACATGGCTGATCGTGATGAGATTGTCTCGCATGTAAACAGGACAATTGACAAGGGTGTCGCAAACGCCATTGTTACAGTCTGCATGGCGGAATCAATTGAGGTTTCTCGTTCCTACGTCGATGAACTTCACAGATCCGTAGGGCTTGATTTTAGTGACTCCCCGGAGTTTGTAAGGCTAACAGAAGAAGAGGGGACTCTGGTTGTAACAGCAACTGTTCAATATAAATGGGATGATGATCCGGTCACCATCAGCCTAGTTTCGCCTGTAGTAGACAATGGTTTGGGGAAGAAAACGCTCGGGGAGACAGAAGCATATAAGTTTCACGGGTCCGACAGTGGTCACACCCCATGTCACGGCCTTTTGTTCAACACAGGCAATTTAAACCCGTGGACCGAAAAGGATTGAAGATGGCAAAGCGTAAGCGAAAGGTTGATTTTAGGAAGGTTGTTCAGGCGTTTCTGGATGACAATGATTTGCAGTGGTGTTGGCTCGCCCAAAAGTGCCAGATGTCGGGTCAGAAGTTAGAGAACCGCACAGGGGAATCCAGTCGCTATGAAACACAGGATATTCCCTATAGACTCGTTGATGGGGAAGTGAAAACAAAAACTCGACGAGTTGCCACAACATCACGGGAAAGGCCGATTGGTATGACCGAAGGGAGCATGTATAGATTCCTTCGTGGCGAGCGAGATGTTTCAAGTGAAAGAATCGCAGAAATACTTCATGTGATCGGGATGGAGGTCGTCGATGCGGGGAAATAGGAAGATCGCAGAGGTTATGGAGGAGTTTGCGGATCTTTTGGATCAGATCGAAGAACACAAAAGTTCCCTTTCGCTTTTAAATGAGCAAAAGAGGTCGCTAGAGTTCGAGATTCAGGACATAGCAACAAACACCGGGCTTGATAATTTCAAAACAGATCGGGTTACGGTTCGGATCGCAGATAAACCAACTGCAAAATACGAACCCGATCAATGGCATGCGATTGTTCGCTGGGCATTAGATCGAGATTTACTTGATGTGGTGCAGAGACGATTAACCGCGAGTAAACTTCAGGCCCTTGCTGAAGACGGCGTAGAGTTTCCAGATGGTCTTTGGTTAGAGCAAATTCAACAGGTTTCACATAGGAGAAGTTCAAAATGAGTTCAAATAAGAACAAGCAAGAAATCACCGCAAGCGGGGACAAGGAACTAGCAATTGCTATGGGTTGCGGGGGTCCACTCATCTCAGACTCTGACGCGAGTGACTTCTCGTTGCCAAGTTTGCACTTGTTCCAAGACGTTGGTAACGAAAGTGATCAGTATGGGGATCACGCCAAGGGGACATGGGTAAACTCGCTTACCGGCGAGGTGGTTGATGTATCACAGGGAATCATTCCCGTCACAGCACAAAAGAATGTTGTTGTGTGGTATCACAGAGACTCTGGACAATCGGGGATCGTCGGCATGTTTGACAGCAGGAAGGATGTCCCATCCGAGATGGTTGCTGGACAAGGCACCGAGGTTGATATTGTCGAGTACGTCAATCTCATTGCAATTGCTGTGTCCGATCCAGAACTCCCGTTTGTTATTCGACACAAATCATCTGGACTCACCGCCGTTCGCATGCTCAACACGCTAGAGGCGGGTCGAAGTCGCGCGGGGCGTGGACCGGGGTTGTATGAACTCAAGTCAAAACTCAAGTCCAATGACAAGGGCAAGTGGTATGTACCGATGTACGTACCCAAAGGCGATCCGGATGAGAGTATGATTGTTCTTGCAAAGGATTTTCATTCTATGTTCGCACATAAAACGATAGCGGCACCCGAGTCTGAGCATCCTGCTCCTTTTTGACCCCAAGAAGTAGACTACCTTTGCGGCGGTGCGGCGTTCCCATTGCGCTGCGCCGCCGCTTTCAATCACGGAGGATCGAAAATGTCTATCACGCTGCTCAATCACCAAGAGCGAGGCCGGGAACTCGCGCGCACGCACTCTCGATTTGCTATGTTCTGGGATCCCGGTCTAGGGAAAACGATGTGCATGCTCGCAATCTGTGCGGAGCGTCCCATGCCAACGCTCGTCATTTGCCCTAAGTCAATTATGAGGGCTGCTTGGGTTTCCGATGCCAAAAAATTTGGCGGGCTTAGTGTTGACTTATACCATGGCGCACCGGCGACTCGACGCAAACTAACAGACAGGTGGACAAATGGCTCGATGCCCGACATCGTGGTCACAACATTTGAAACTTTTCGATCCAACTTTGATCGCGTCATTTCACTTGGTTTTCGTCGCATAATAATTGACGAATCAAGTAAGTTGAAGAACCCGACGAGCAAGATTACCAAAGCATGTATTGCCGCCGGTGATATGGTCAGTGAAGCGTATATCTTGAGCGGAACCCCAGCACCAAATAATCCAAGTGAGTATTGGGGTCAGTTTCGGTTCTTGGGGAAGAAGTTTGTGTCTTCACCGAGTAGCCGCTCAACCAACTTTTTTGCGTGGACATCGTACTGGCTGGTCCCGATGCGTCGTAAAGTGCGGGTTCCGGGTCGCCGCCGGGGCGAGACGATAACCAAAGAAGTAATTACAGGATACAAGCGTCGATTGGATCGTGCAGATGATTTTGCAAAGTCACTAGCAAGAGCATCTTGGTTTCTTGCAAAGGAAGATTGTATGGATTTGCCCCCAAAGCGATTCCAAATAATCCCAATTCAACTCTCGCAGGCGGAATCGAAAATGTATTCACAACTGACCGGAGACCTACAAGATTTTGGTACAAACGAGACTGGCGAGACGATCACTACTCAGGTGCAGAATTGTGTTATGAAACTACGGCAGATATGTGGCGGGTGTATCAACGCTGAAAAGTGGACCGCGATCGGGTCTTCAAAACTCGATGCACTAAAAGATTTGATGGAGTCGCTGGGTGGTCATCCCGTTGTCATTTGGGCGGAATTCCGATTTGAGATCGAGAGGATCTATGCGACAATGACAAGTGCAGGTTATAACGGACATATTTTGTATGGAGGCACCACTGATGTTCAGGGCAAGATTGAGCAGTTCCAAAGGGGGGAACTTGATTTTCTTGTCTGCCATCCCGCCGCTGTTGGCCATGGAGTCACACTCACAAGAGCATCACACGCCGTCTATTACTCTTTGGGATACTCGTATGAACAACATCAACAATCTGTTGATCGGATTCACCGAGTTGGGCAAGATGATCCTTGCAACTACTACTATCTTCTCGCAGAAGACACTGTTGATCACATTATTTACGGCGTGCTTCGCAACAAGGCAACTCGTTCCAGTGCGCTTATCGCAATTGTCAAAGGGTTAAGGGGAGAGGAATGATGACACTGACACGCGATGTAGCGGAGCAACAGGTTAGCATTTTTGCATCACTTCTTTGGGAACCAGATGATCTCATTGAGGTGCGAATCCTTCCAAAGCGAGACCGTTTTTACACTCTTGCAAGCAAGTTGCACCAGCATGTTGATCGGCTTTGGGAACTCAATCAAGATGGGCAAAATATCTATGTTGGCATCAATCCCAGATGCCGAAAAGGCGGCAAGACTGAGGATGTGGGAAAGTTCAGAACATTCTTTGTTGACTGGGATGGCGTTTCACTAGAGTACATCAGTCACGCATATGATGCTGCTGGGGTTTCCCCCCCAACAATGGTTGTTGCCAGCGGACATGGGTATCACGCATATTGGCGTTTGGATGATTCTGTGGTTTCCGTAAACGAGATGGATGCTGCGAGTTGGTCGGCGTATCAAAGGGGGTTGATTGCTGCGGTCAATAGTGACCCTTCCATCAAAGATCCACCGAGGATCATGCGGCTGCCGGGGTTTTTGAACACAAAATCAGATGAACAACCACCATGCCAAGTTCAATGGTATGACGAGGATGCAATCTATGTGCCTGAAGATGTGAATGTCGATCCCCTATTCGCACAAACAACTTCCCTAGAGGATGGTAGTTCCGAGCCTATTAGGGGTAGCGATGAGCCTCACCCAAGCACATTGGATTTTATTGCAAACGGCGCACCGGACGGCAAGCGAAACTACAGGTTGTTCAATGCTGCTTGTGATCTTGCTGCAAGAAACTATGGATACGATGAAATCAGAAAACTGCTCACAGAGCCAGCGATGAGGGCTGGGCTGCAACTCTTTGAGATCGAGAGAACTGTTGAGTCCGCACTCTCGCAACCAAGGACGCCGAGGGAAAACTCGGAGGTTGATGTCAAAACCACGCTTGACCGAATGGCAGGCGGAACACAGGTTGAGCATGAGAACGCAAACGAGTCTGGAGAAAAGTTCAAGGGCATTTTGTCGAATACTGTTTATGTTGATGACAAAAAGGACAGCAAGAAGAAGGTGCCTGTGTATGTGTCAATCAAGGAAATCTCCAAGTTGCTCCAGAAGGGGACAGGGAACTCTTTAATGAGGTTTCGCAGTGGGATCCTGTTCGCTGTCCGTGATGGATTGCCAACGCTCCCTGAAACAGATTCAATTAGAACCCTGCCCTCTACTGAAGAACTTTTTGCTTGGTGCCACGAACGGATGCGTGTTCGGTGGCTCAGCGGACGGGATGTCATCGACCGCGACACATCTGAAACTTTGACTGCGGTGAACCGTGCAGAGTTTTTCTCGCACTGCAAATCATCGATTGAGCCATCTTATCTTGGTGTCGAACTACTTCCCCATGTTCCAAGTATCAAAGATTACCTTTATGTTCACGGGGAACTGCCCGAATCAGATGGTTCTGCGTTGTCGGAAATCAGTGAGCGTTTGAACTTTGCAACCGAGGAAGACCGTGACCTGATGCTTGCTGCTTTGTTCACACCCGCGTGGGGAGGTCCACCGGGGGCGCGACCAGCGTTTTTGTTTATGAACTCGATGGCTTCGCAGATCGGTGTGGGTGCTGGTAAAAGCACAACAGCAGCACTTATCGCAAAAGTCTGGGGGGGATTTGTTTCGATCCGGGGTGACGATCAGTGGTCTGAGGTGACGAAGCGACTGCTCTCTGATGATGGACTTGCTAAGCGATGCGTGTTGATCGATAACATCAAGGGCAATCTGTCCTCTAGCCAATTAGAATCAGGGATTACAGCAACAGACATCGACGGTCACCGTATGTACCACGGACAGGCTCGTCGTAGGAACACGTTGAACTGGTACTTGACTGCAAACACGCCCGATCTTTCCCGTGATCTCGCTGATCGATGTGTGCTTATTCATGTAGGCGCACCGAAACACGCATCTGACTTTAGTGAATGGAACGAATCATTCATGACAAGCAGGCGTGCTGATTTGATTGCTGACATAATGGCTGTGATGCGTGGCCCAGCAAAGTGTACGATTGAAACCCAAAACAAGGACCGTTGGTCACTCTGGCAACAGGCAATCTTGTCACGGTTCAAGAACGGAAACGATTTAGCAAAAATCATTCAGAGGAGGCGTCCAGAGGTGGATGCAGATTTGGATCAAGCAAATGAGATTGCCGATGTGGTCAAGTCAATGCTTGAGAAGGGTGGTTTCGATTGGGAGGATTCTAAAGTTGCGATTGGCAAGAGTGATCTTTTTCACCAAATCAGGGATTATGGGATGGCGTTTAAATCAAGTAATGGGCTGACTCGTAAAATGCACCAATTGAAGGGCATGGGTGATTTGAAGCACCTGACCGAATCAAGAAGCCGAAGCGAGGGGCGACAGTGGCTGTGGGTTGGCCCACGATCCAGTGACCTGACACCAACACTAACGCTACGATTCAGCCGGGGCGATGGAGAACTTCCACTATGAGCATCGTTGTACTTACAATCTGTTTGGGGATTCAAACACTCAAGGCTGGTGCAATCACAGCGGTAGTTTGGTCTGGACGTAAAAACATGAGTGGGATTGTGAGAAGGGTCGCAGATGGCTGGGCGGTTGCAGAATGGGCGATTTTTGCCGGGATCGTTTTGGCGATGATATCTATGTAAGGTGGATTTTTGGTGTGAAATAAGAAACCACATGGTAAGATAGAATTGAATTTTGGAGGCTTATCCCATGGGAACACTTTCTGTTACCAGCAAATCGAGTATTACCACAACCTCTGGCGGAACCGTCAGGGTTGAGCCAGCAGCAAAAACACTGTCGAATATCTCTGAGGTCTATGACAAGACTATCTCTTTGGCAGGGGGTACGGACGCGACCCTCTGGCAAAATTCTGGTCTCGATCTCGGATACCCCGCAGACTGGGAGTCTATGCAATTTGTTGTCGAGACTGCCAACGCTCAGTGTCGATTGTATGTCGAGGATGATCAGGGATCGCCCGTGGGTCTCTCTTTCTTGTGCAGTGATAAATTCCCATTCAATCTAGGACAAATCAACACTGGAACCGCTGTGACAGCAACGGGAAACAAGGTTGGGAAAGTTACAGCGGAAAATCCCCTTGCGGACACCGCTGTCGTAGTGCGAATAGTTTTGTATGGGCCAATGGCATCGTGAACCGTGCGCCGTGGAATCAACCAGTACGCTGCGTACCTCCGGTGTAAGAATGCCCTTGCGCTGAGAGTGTGTCAATTGATCAGGACGGCTGGTAGTAAGAAAAACTACCAGCCGTCTGTACGCATCTGTAAAAGTGATAGTGATGCAACATGACCACTCCAGATATTGTTTGTTTCCCACTGACCGAAGGTCTGTACTGTTTGATACCTCAATGCGCAACAGCATTGGCGTGGGCCATGGCAAATGCCATGGATCAAGGGGATATTGCGGAGCCGATACGGTTTCTTGGGTTCAAGAAATCCATGGACGCTGACATCACACAAATGCGATCTAGCGGGTACACTGTTCTTGTCACAGAAAAACCCGATTGGCTGGAAGTGGAGGAGGTCGAGGATGAGTAATTTCCAGATTGAAAACTACAACAACAAGGTTTGCATAATCACACCATCAAGTTCGTCAGAGGGTGATTGGCTTGGTCAAAACTGCCCCTTTGTGGACCTTGGGCAAAAGTTTGCAGAGGAGAGGTTCCAATGCCTTTTCCATCGTCTTAGTGAAGTCCAAACAGCATTGGGCAAAAACAACAAGTCTTGGAGCGAAGTTCTCATCACACCGGAGGGGGTATAGATGTTGGGGTTGCGAAAATCAAAGAGTTCGGCACAGCCTTGGCCTTCGCTTTACCGTGGGGCGTCAATTGAAGTCGATGGCGTCGGCTTGTGCGTTGTAGATTCAAGAGCAAGCGACAGTGGAAGGGATTATATTGTCACTGATGAGAAGAATGTCTTGAGGCGTATTACCCCAACAATCATGGTGATTTGGTCTGAGTGTCAGAATGGGGATACTGTGAATGAGGCACAAAGAGAAACGGACAAATCATAACCCCACCGTGGGGCGAGACCCCCAAACCGTCGATGCTGTTGCTGATTTGGCACAGCGGTTGTTGCGCGAGAATACCATTCTGCGTGATGAGGTTGATCGGTTGAATCGCGTGCTGTCACAATACAAGGCGGCAAGAGGGTGAATTTCCTAATTACTCACAGAAGCAAATGCTCTGTCTCACACTGGAAATCTGACGACCTCGACGCAACAATTGACAGGGCGAGGGACTGGGCCTCAAAAGAATTTAAAGTCGATAAATCGGAAATCGGAATGAGCCGACTCTGGATCAGTAGTGAGCATAGAGACTCGCAGGGTGACAAAGCAAAGTACCTTGGTTGGATTTTTGGCCCCCGATCAGAAGACGGCTTGATCAAATGGTCGCCCGGTGACGCAACGGTTTATGTTCAAATGTCAGATGGGGTTGACGGCGGGGAGGGGTGATGCTACAATACACCTGTGGTAGGAGGACTGCACCATGGCAAGTAAGACGCTCTACATTATTCGCGGTGTACCCGGGTCTGGCAAGACAACTCTCGCCCGACAACTTGCTGGTAACAACATCGTTGCTGCCGATGATTATTTCATGCAGGTTGGAAGCGATGGAAAGCCAGAATACAAATACAGACAAGAGGACATTGGTGTCGCACATCGACACTGCCAGTACCGCATAGCGACTCTTATGGAGCGTGGTGTTGAACCCCTTGCTGTACACAACACATTCATCAAACAATGGGAATGGCAACCCTACATAGAAATGTGCAAAACGTATGGGTACTCGCCATTTGTTGTTACTTGTAGCACCGTGTTTGGGAATAGCCACGACGTTCCTGATGAGATTGTCGTGAGAATGAAAAATGATTTTGAGTATGAAACGCTCGATTGGGATTGTGGTCACACCGCGAACTTGGATCCTGATACTGCCGGTAACGACGAGCCGTGTGCTGCCATCAGCGCAATGACGGCGAGAATGAAACTTGTGACGGAGGATTGATGAGATGTCTGTGGTTGGTCAACTCAGAGATGTAATGTGGATTGTTCGTGATGTGGCTCAAGAGTTTGCGTGGCCAACGAGGCTGCCGCTTAACGAGCAAGTACCAATGACAAGATGTGGTAAGAGGAGATTGCGTCATGTCATTGAGGACGCTCGCTATACATGGTGTTCTGCACAAGTAGCAGTGTTATCTCCAAGTGGCAACGGTCAACTGTGTTCGGATTGCATAGAACTTCTAGACACAAACGAAGATGCTAAGTGGAATTGGGGACAACCAGACCATTTCAAGCACGTTTGCAGGCTTTGTAACAAACTACAGAACACTTGGCCTGTTGACATCAGTCAAATGGATTTGCAGATTCAAGAGGCATTCCATGAGGCATGAGGCTGGTACAGAGGGAATAAGTCACATTCGCAAACTTCTATTACGTTCCATTGAAGTTTCGGAAGCGGCACTTTTGAAGGATACTGGAAACACCCCCGAGCAAGAAGCATCGGGATACTCCGACTGGCGTTGGTCTGTTTTTTGGGATGGGTATTCCATAATGAATGATTCTGTTGATGAATTTTGCCAGCGGATTGAGGAGGATGAGAGACGACATGGGGTCCGAATTATTCCATCCTCGTCGTTCCTTGTTGTACTTGAGGTCAAGCAGGGGCAACCACCAACCAACTTTTGGAACCATGTACTCTGGAGGTCGCTATATTATGGTTACCAAGATTCTCGATTACAACGCGCGGTCTAGGTGTAAATACTGATTCGCTGCTGCCCTCCCGTTGAATTTGAGGACAGCAGTACAGGGGGGTTATACTGACAACTCCCCGCAACAACAGCAGATCGTTTCTGCTGTTGTTGTTTGAGGTTGGCTGTTATACTGCACAAAGAATTACCAGATTTCGTCGTTGCCGCACGGTTGATGACGGATCCTCCACCCCCCACGGCTCGCTATTCCCCGAGAGCCGTGGGGGGCTTTTTGGTACACTCCACCAACCCCCCGGACCCCCGGCCAAGTTGAGTCAAAGAGGCTCCTTGGCCGGGGCCTTTTTGTAATAATGAATCACATCCCCTCTTGATGGGCGGGATCCAATCGGATATAATCCGACTGTCGCATAAGGAGAGTGTGATGCCAGAAAAATTTACAGGGCCAATGGCCCAAGCAATTCTGACAACATCTCAACTAGAGAGGGTTACTGAACGCAAGCAATTTCTAATCCCAACAAGCCAACACGACCAGTGGATAATCGCCAGTCGAATACCATACATGGGAACATGGTACGACTCTGGTGGAATTCAACATGGAGGGGCTGCTAGTTGGCAAAAAAAACAGAAGTAGATAACGAGCCTGTCTCATACAGGGAGATAGCGAGATACCTCTCAATTACAACAGGCAAAGACATACATTCTTCACAAGTACATCGCATTGAAAAGCGGGTACTCCGCAGATTACAAGAAGCACTTGAAGGCGAAACTTGGGTTCAAGAAACCCTTGAGGGGACATGTGATTGTGATGAGTGATTCCCATTCACAATTCTGGGCCTTTTTTATGGATATAGTGCCAATGGGTTGACAAGCGTAAGCCGATCGGGTATAATCCCCGTATCGCCGCAAGGGGCAGCGATCTAACAAGGAGGATCTGCACATGAGTGCGTACATCGTTTCTGAAAAAGTCATCAATGTCATTGTCAATCTGATTGCCCCGGATGCAGTGGCATGGTCGGTCAACGGTCGCAGTGACCGCGTTGGCAAACTGCTGCGTGCTGCACAAGAAGATGGTCTTGTCGAAAGCCGAGAATTCCCGTGTGGTCTTGGCGACACATGGCTTGACAGCGAACGCTCCGAGTTTTTTGGTTTACTTGGACGAGCGTTGTGGAGTATGAACATCAATGCTGTTTCACAGCGATACTCTGACTGCGTTCACGCAACCAGTGTCGATGATGATGGCAAGTGTACTGTCACCGGGAAACATCAACTGCCCGGACCAGTGCCAAATCCCAACCCACATGACTACGAGTTCAAGGCCATCCCGATCAACAAGAAGGCTGCCATTGGCAGTGCCTACTCTGAATTCAACTACCAATGCTTGGAGGGCGATGTCCCTGAGACAGACTTGTTCAAGGCATTGCAAAGCATGATCGGCGGAATGGCTGTGGGCATCATCACAGAAGAACACAGGTCACGGGAAGCCCAGAACGCCATTGATCTTGAGGAAGCACCAACGCTAATGCAGATCAAGGCTGGCATGTGATGAGTGACAAGTGTGAACATTGCAACGGCGAAGGCAGCATTGTCACCGACGTTGAAGTTTGCCCAGAGACAGGACGATTGATTGGTGGTGTTGAGAACTGCCCGCACTGTGGCGGCAAGGAGAAATCTGATGACTGACAAGAAGCGACAAGTGTGTGACAAGTGTGGATTCAAGATCCGAAGCAAGAACCATGACAACGGACATCACCACCAGAATGGTCGTGGGGGGAAGGCCAAGGTGGATAGACGATGAGTGAGACAAAATCAAAATATGAGAGAACAATCTACTTTAATGATGACGAGTGGAAGCCCAAGGGTGCGCGCATCAAGTGGAAGCAGTGCAAGAATGATTATCGTGATTCCCACTGCGGCAATTGGACTATCGAAACAATACTGTGGGAGTGCGAAGGCTTTCGTGACTTCATCTGCACCCAAGATGGGAGCGATTGGAAGCGTGAAGCATCTACTCTCAAGGAAGCAAAGAGGCTCTGCGAAGAGAAACTTCGACGGGATGAGTGTGACGGCGACAAAGAAAAAGCACACGCTCAAATGATCGCAGATGGATACGAGCCTGATGACTCAGCACTGATGGCTGCCGCACGGAACTGGAAAATTCCCAAAGACAAGGATGGTGACGAATGAATGGCAAAGGAAAGTGCTTTATCAACACCGCGACTACGGTACTTGAAGGACGAACCGA